>WNGL01002187.1_pt1 | contig 47556 bp, 50 predicted proteins | sample 5400591 | NCBI WGS metagenome assembly WNGL01 (sample SAMN13153377, study PRJNA577476) | soil metagenome | isolation source: 80 cm soil or saprolite under Garry oak tree replicate 1 | place: USA:California | collected 2016-06-15 | reverse complement strand
AAAGCGGCACTCGCATCTCAGATCTCCATCCCGAACGCCCGGCTGAACCGCACGTCGCCCTCTACCGCGTCCCTGATCTCGGTCAGCCCGTGCCCGATCATCAGGCTGCGCTCGATGCCGAGCCCGAACGCGAACCCGCCATACCGGTCGGGGTCGATGCCGCAGGCCACCAGCACCCGGGGGTTCACCATGCCGCAGCCCGCGATCTCGATCCAGCCCTGGGATCTGCACACCCGGCACGGATCGCCGCCAGGCTTGGCCGAAGCGCCGCGGCAGATGTGGCACTCCATAGACACGTCACCGGACGGCTCGGTGAACGGGAAGTAGTCGGGCCGGAACCGGGTGCGCAGGCCCACGCCGAACATCGCGTCGACGAACGCCTGGATCGCGCCGCGCAGGTCGGCCATGGTCAGCCCCTCGTCCACCGCGAGCCCTTCGATCTGGTGGAACACCGGGCTGTGCGTGGCGTCGAGCGCGTCGTGCCGGTAAGTGCGGCCCGGGCTGACCACGTACAGCGGCAGCGGCCGGGTGAGCATGGACCTGATCTGCACCGGCGAGGTCTGCGTGCGCAACACCATGCCGGACTTGCGCTCAGGCCCTTCAGGGCTCTCTATGAAGATCGTGTCCTGCGCGTCCCTGGCCGGGTGGTCGGGCAGCATGTTCAGCGCGTCGAAGTTGTACCACTCCGCCTCGACCTCGGGCCCCTCGGCGACCTCGTAGCCCATCGCGACGAACACGTCGGACAGCCGGTCGGCGAGGGTGGTGACGGGATGGCGCGCGCCGGCCGGGGCCCGGTCGGCCGGCAGGGTGACGTCGACCGCCTCGGTGACCAGCACCTGCCGGTCTCGTTCGGCCTCCAGCTGGACCTGGCGCTCGCGCAGCGCCTCGCGGAGCCGGCTGCGGGCCGCGCCGACCCGCCGGCCCGCCTCGGCGCGGGCCTCGGGCGGCAGCGCGCCGATCTCGGCGCTGGCCAGCGAGAGCGGCGCCCGGTCGCCTTCGTGCGCGATCCGCGCCGCCTTCAGCTCGTCGAGGTTCCCGGCAGCGGCGACAGCGGCGAGCGCCTCGCCAAGGACGCGCGCCACCTCCTCGGGCGCCAGTGCTGCCACCGCCTTGGGGTCGTAACTCTTGTTCGGTGCGGACATGGGTCCTGCTTCCTGCGGGCCGTACCTTAGCTGGGGTTTCCGGCAGATTATCTATATTCCTGCCGAACGGGCATGGGTGGCGGCGTCGCGTCGGCCTCGACGCCCCGATGGGTAGCGCCCGCTCCGCCTGACGCCCCCGCCGTGGCGGCGCAGAACGTCAGCACCCGCTGAGCGGTGTGCTGGATAGCCCGAAGGGAGATTACCGTACCGAGCCTTCGCTCGGGGCCCCGAGGGTGCCGCCCTTAGGCGGTAGCCGTCCCCGCGGGCACGATAAATCGGAACTCGGCGCCGCCGCCGGGAGCGCGACACACGCCGATGGTGCCGCCGTGCGCCTCGACGAGACCCTTGACGATGTACAGGCCGAGACCGGTGCCGCCGCCATGCTGGCCTCTGCGGCCGCCGCGGGGCATGCCGCGCCAGAACTGACGGAACACCCGGGGCGCCACCTCAGGTGCGATGCCCTCGCCCTGGTCGCGCACGGAAACGACGGCCGCGTCGGGCTCCTCGGAGGCTCTCGCCTGATCGTCCAGATGCGCCGGCTCCACCACGATCGTCACGATACCTGCCCCGTGCCGGACGGCGTTTTCCACCAAGTTGCCAAAGATCTGGTCGATCTTGTCAGCGTCGAGCCAGGTCTCCGGCAGACCGCCCAGGACCTCGAGCCGGAACCGGTCCTCCTGGTCGCCCGCGGCTACCCGCCCCGCGATGATCTTCCTGGCCCGATCGGGCAGGTCGACCAGTTCCCTGTGGACCTCCATCCGGCCGGACTCGATCCTGGACACGTCGAGCAGTTCGGTGATGAGCCTGGTCACACGGTCGGCGTCGGCGTTCACCGTCTCGAGCATCACGCGCTTCTGGTCGTCCGTGAACCGGCCCCACTTGTTCAGCAGCGTGGCGGTGAAGCCCTTCACGCTGGTCAGCGGGGAACGCAATTCGTGGGCGACGGTAGACACGAGCTCGGCGCGGCTGCGTTCCAGCCGTTCCCGCTGCTGCGCGCCGCGCAGGCTGATGACGAGCCGCCGGAGTGTTAGCCCGGAGGGGCTGTATTGCCCCGGGGGGACGACCCCCCGGGATCCCCCCGCTCCTGGGGGGAAACCTTTCCCCCCAGACCCCCCTGGCCCCCCTGGCCCCTCTTGGGGGGGACGAGCCCCCCGAGCTACCCTGGGGCCGCGCACGTAGCCGATGGAGACCAGGATCTCAGTGCCGTCGGCCAGGTACAGCGATCGCTCAGGGTGACGGGTGCGGGTCTGCAGGCCGTGGTACGGGTCCGCGTACACCCACCAGTCCCGGCCGTCGGCGTCGCGGAGCGGGAGCACGTCGAAGACGAATTTGCCGATGACCTCGGCCGAATCCAGCCCGGTCAGGCGCGCGGCGACCCGGTTGAACACGATGATGCGGCCAGCCTCGTCGGCGACCACCACCCCGTCAGGAAGCTCGTCGGCAAAGACCAGGCTCCCGATCGGGACCGGACCTTCGGGGAGCGGGCTGACGCGGGAAGCATGACCGTGAGCGGTCTCGTGGTTTGTGGGCGTCCCGGCTGGTTGCGGGGCCGATGACGCCCGGCTCGATATGAGCTCGTCCACTGCAGCGAAGCCTCCGTCCGGCGTGGCCGCACTACGATCGTCCGGCGGCCGGAAGTGGTCACGGTTTGGGTGACGGATTGTGATCAGACTCTAGCGCGTATACCGTCCTTGTGACAGTCCTGAGACGTGAATTCTCTATGTTGTAGCTCAAATACTCTAAGCCACCAGTCGCTACTTCCGTCCCACCTTGTCCACCGATATCCCCCTTCACTGCTGTACCCGTTGCGCACGCACGGACGCGTAGAGGCACACCGCGGCGGCCGCGGCCAGATTGAGGCTTTCCGCCCGGCCGTAGATAGGCACCGCGACAGGCTCATCGGCCAGTGCGACCAGGTCGGGCGGCAGTCCCCACGCTTCATTGCCGAACATCCAGGCGGTCGGCTCGGACAGCCGCGCCTGCACCCCGGGGTCGTCCAGGGGGCGGCCGACTCGTCCGTCCGCCGCGACGATCCGAAGGCCGGCGTCACGCATAGTGACAACGGCGTCCTCGAGCCTGGTCCCGGCCACCACCGGCAGGTGGAAGAGGCTGCCCGCCGACGCGCGCACGCACTTGCCGTTATACGGGTCGACCGAGGCATCGGCGAAGACCACCGCGTGCGCGCCCGCCGCGTCGGCGGTGCGCAGCACGGTGCCCGCGTTCCCCGGATCCCTGACGTTGGCCAGCAGCGCCACCAGGCCAGGCCTGCCCCGGCGGCTGATCTCGGCGAGCGGGACGTCGACGAAGCCGCAGACCGCCAGCAGGCCCTGCGGGGTCACCGTCTGGGCCAGTTCGTCCATGACCTCGCCGCTGACCACGTGCACAGGAATGCCCGCGTCGGCGATCGCGGTGACCAGGTCCTGGTGCCTGCTCCGGGCGGGCACGGTCACGAACAGGTCGGTGACGCGGGCCCCGCAGTGAAAAGCCTCCGCCACCGCTTGCGGGCCTTCGGCGAGGAAGGCCCGCTCACGCTGGCGGAAGGCTCGTTTGGTCAGACGCCGCGCTCTTGCCAGCCCAGGGGGGACTCTTATTGGCCCAGGGGGGACGACCCCCCTGGAACCCCCCGCACGCCCGCTGCGGTGCCCGCCGTAGTATCGCGCGGTCGGGGAGCCGTCGGCCCCCGCGAGCCGCGCGATGTGTCCCGCCACCTACGCGGCCGCGGACCCGGATGCGTCGGGAAGCGCCTTCTTCGCCACCTCGACCAGGGCCGAGAAGGCCGACTCGTCGGCGACGGCGAGTTCGGCGAGCATCCGCCGGTCGACCTCGACGCCCGCTACCCGCAGGCCCTGGACGAACCGGTTGTAGGTCATGCCGTTAGCCCGCGCCGCGGCGTTGATCCGCTGGATCCACAGCCGCCGGAAATTGCCCTTGCGGTCCTTGCGGTCGCGGTAGGCGTAGGTCATCGAGTGGAGGACCTGCTCCTTGGCCTTGCGGTAAAGGCGTGACCGCTGTCCCCGGTAGCCGCTGGCCCGTTCGAGGACAACCTTGCGCTTCTTATGGGCGTTGGTCGCCCGCTTCACGCGTGCCATTGTTTTGTCTCCCTCGCCCTGGCTACTTACCCAGCAGCTTCTTGATCTCCTTGACGTCGCTGGGCGCGACCGTCACTTCCCCGTAGAGCCGCCGCGTCAGGCGAGACGACTTGCGCTCGAACATGTGGTTGCGGTTGGCGCGGCGGCGCATCACCTTGCCGGTTCCGGTCAGCCGGAACCGCTTCGCGGCTCCGCTGTGTGTCTTCATCTTCGGCATGGTCGCCGTCGTCTCCATTCCTGTAGCTGCCGCCCTAGGTGCACAGCAGTAACTGACCCCGGCGCTTGCGCCGGGGTTTATAGCCGCCGGGTGGTGCTAGCCGGCTAGGCCGGACCCGAGACCGCGGCGCCGTCGGCGGCGGGCTCAGTCGCCGCCGGTTCGGGGGCCGCTGCTGCGGCAGCGCGCGGGCTCGGCACCGACCGGTTGTGGGCCTGGCCTGCCGTGTGCGCCTTTGTTTCGCTCTTCTTCCGGTGCGGCCCGATCACCATGATCATGTTCCGCCCGTCCTGCTTGGGCTGCGACTCCACAAAGCCGAGCTCTTCAACGTCGCTGGCGAGACGCTGCAGCAGACGGAAGCCTAGCTCGGGCCTCGACTGCTCTCGTCCCCTGAACATGATCGTCACCTTGACCTTGTCGCCCGCCTTGAGGAACCGCTCGACGTGGCCCCTCTTGGTGCCGTAGTCGTGCGGATCGATCTTCGGGCGCAGCTTGATCTCCTTGACGATCGTCTGCGTCTGGTTCTTGCGTGACTCCCGGGCCTTGACCGCGGACTCGTACTTGAACTTTCCGTAGTCCATGAGCTTGCAGACCGGTGGCCGCGCAGTAGGTGCGACCTCGACCAGGTCGAGGTCGGCTTCCTGAGCCAGCTTGAGTGCGTCGTTGACCGAGACGATCCCGATCTGCTCTCCCTTCGGCCCGACTAGCCGGACTTCGGGAGCACGGATGCGCTCGTTGATACGCGCTTCGGCGCTGATGTGACCTCCTTGAGCCTCATCTCCGCCGCCGGTGCTTCCGGCGGCGGCATCTGCCGACCGGGCCCGGGAGCCTCTCGGTGAGTCCGGAAAACGAACCCCCGGACACGAGAAAACCCCGCGAGCGATGCGCTCAGCGGGGCAACCACAACAACGGCGCCACCCCGCGCGGGGATGCGCCGTGCCACCAGATGCCCGGCGCCCATGCACGTTCCCGCGCACCGCCGCCGGGGCGTCTGGCCAGACCCGCCTGCCCTGTTCGGGCTGACTGGGTGGGAGGTGGTCCTCCGCTTTGCGCGCCCGGCACCTGAGGTACCGAGCTGGTCAGCGTCTAAGCCTACAGCACCCGGCGGCCATCCGGTATTCCCGCGCGGGCTAGTTGAGGACTCGCTTGGTGAAGGTCCGGGTGCCCAGGTAGCCGAAGACCACCGTGCCTCCGATGAGCGCGAGCAGCACGCCCCACATCGGCATGTGCCCGAGCACCGGGGTGAGCACCGCCCGCAGGCCCTCGGACATGTACACCATCGGGTTGATCAGCACCGCGATCTGCAGCCACTGGATGTGGTGCAGCGCCGACCACGGGTAGTAGACGCACCCGAGCATGGTGGCGGGCAGCAGCACGACCGCGAACAGCATCTGCATCTTGCGCGGGTCCATGATCGTGCCGAGCAGCAGCCCGAGAGCCGAGGTGAGCAGCGACGCGAAGACCAGGATGAGCGCGAACAGGGCCCAGTTGGTCACGTGCACGTGCGGCGCCTGGCCCGGCGCGTGGACGAGCAGCACGATCGGGAACACGATGACGGCACCGATGAAGGACTGCACCGCGCCGGCCACGATCTTCTGTATCGCCAGCACCCGGATGGGCACCGGGGCCAGCGCCCGGTCCTCGATCGTGCGCTGCCAGGAGAACTCCATCACCAGGGGGAACGTAACGGCCATGATGCCCTGCATGAGCAGCATGGAGGCCATCAGGCCAGGCACCAGGATGGTGGCGAAGTTGACGCTGCCCCTGGCTGCCGCTCCGGCGGCCGCGGCGCCGCCCAGGGAGAAGCCGCCGCCGATCTTCGGGAACACCCACGCGAACACGAAGACGAACAGCAGCGGCTGCATGACGGCCCGCGTGAAGGTGGAGATGGCGTTGCGCCGCAGCACGCGGAACTCGCGGGCCATCATCGCGTTGAACGTCCTGATCAGGGTCGGCCGCGGCACCGGCGCGTCGGCGATCAGCGCGGCGATGTCGGTGGCCGAGGGCGCGCCAGCCTGTTCCGCTACGTGTGGCGGGGCTTCTCTGATGGTCGTCACTCTCGGTAATCCCTTCCGGTCAGGGTAAGGAACACGGTCTCCAGGCTGGGCTTGAGCTGGGTGGCGTCGCGCACGGTCAGTCCGGCCGCGGAACCCGCGGTCACGAGCTCGCCGAGCACGCCGTCAGGCTCGCGGGTGAAGACCCGGACGTGGTCGCCGTCGGCCTCCACCTTGCTGACGCCGGCCCGGTCGGCCAGGCCTGTCCGATCGGCCAAGCCATCGGGGACCGACTCGTCATACCGGACCGTGATGACCGTTTCCGCGCCCGCGCCGTACTTGAGCTCGTCCACGGTGCCAGAGGCGAGCACCTCGCCGTGGTCCATCACCGCGATCTGCTCGCACAGGGCCTCGGCTTCTTCCATGTAGTGCGTGGTCAGCAGGATCGTCTGGCCTTCGGCGTGCAGCACGCGGAGGATGTCCCAGAGGTTGGCCCTGGTCTGCGGATCAAGCCCTGCGGTCGGCTCGTCGAGGAACAGCACGTCCGGCCGGTGCACCAGGGCCCGCGCGATCAGCAGCCGCTTGGCCTGCCCGCCGGACAGGTCGGTAGACATCGCCTTGCGCCGGTCCGCGAGGCCGAACACCTCGAGCAGCTGGGCCGCGCGGCGTGACGCCTCACGCAGGCTCAGGCCGAAGAACCGGCTGCGGAACTCCAGGTTCTCCGCCACGGTCAGCTGCATGTCGAGCGTGTTGTTCTGGGTCACCACGCCGATCCTGCGCTTCACCCCGACCGGGTCGGCCACCACGTCCAGGCCGGCCACCCAGGCCCGGCCGCCGGTCGGCAGGACCAGGGTGGTGAGCATGCCGATGGTGGTGGACTTGCCGGCGCCGTTCGGCCCGAGCAGCCCGAAGAACTGGCCGGAGCGGACGGACAGGTCGATGCCGCGGACCGCGGGCACATCCCCGCGGGACGACTTATATGTCTTACGCAGATCCTCGGTACGAATCGCGAGCCCGGCTGCATCCGTCATGGTGTCAACCTACGTTGACGAGCGGATGGTGTCAACTTAAATTGACACCTCTGGATTCCGCACCACGACAGCCTGACGTCTGGCGTCACTTGCCGCGCTCCTTTCTTATCAGCTCGCTGAACTGCGCGATCATGTCGACGAAGAACTTGCGGATGACCGGCTCGTCGGCCGGGTCCACGAAATCGAAGGCGTCCCGCCAGTGCTGGGCGGCCAGCGCGAAGTAGTCGTGGCAGACCTGGCGGCCCTTGTCGGTCACGAACAGCCTGACCACCCGCCGGTCGCCAGCGTCGCTGCGCCGCTCGACGTACCCCTCCCGCACGAGCGTGTTCACCACCGACGTCAGCGTCCCCGGCGACGACCAGCCCCGGGCCGCGACCGTCCGAAGATCCGCCACGCATAGTCATGAACTGGGCTTCGGGGTATGCGGGTATACGAGTGGGACTGGAGCTGGGTCCGTGCCGGTACCCATGCGCACCGTGATACCCAAGTGCACCTTGGTACGTCCCGGCACAGAAAAGATCATGGTGGAAACGGGCTTGGCGGTCGATCTGGTGCACCCCAGCTCCTGCTCCTGTACCACCTGCTCGACGCGGCCCGCTAAGACGGGAGGGCGGGCGGGAGGGCGAAGGCTGGGAACAGAGTGGGGTCGAGGAATACGGTGATCCGTGCGATGCGCGAGCCGGTGAGGGTCAAGACCTCGATCGCGTTCGCCCGGAACAGGCCGTCCGGGCCGCGCCGGTAGGCGCCCAGGGCGGGCTGGCCGTTGGCGGCGGTCGGGACCATGGCGAACTCGCCGGGCTGGCGCAGGAGGTGGGCGCGCAGGAACAGCTCGATGTGCTCCCGGCCGGCGAACCAGGCGGGCAGTGGCGGCATCTCCAGCACGGCGTCATCGCGCAGGAGCTCGGTGAGCGCGGCCATGTCGGCGTTCTCGAAGGCGGCCGCGTACCGGTTGAGCATCGCGAGGTCGCCGGGGTCTGAGGGCTCACGGATCTCGTCCTCGCTGGGGGCCACCTGCTGGAGCTGGGCCCGGGCCCGCTGCAGCGCGCTGTTGGTCGCGGTGGTGGTGGTGCCGAGCAGGTCGGCGACCTCCGCGGCGTGCCATCCCAGCACGTCGCGCAGGATCAGCACCGCGCGCTGCCTGGCCGGCAGGTACTGCAGGGCGGCGATGAAGGCCAGCCGGATGCCCGCCCGGGACGTGGTCACCGAGGCGGGATCGGCGAATTCGGGGTGCACCAGCGCGTCGGGGATCGGCTCGAGCCAAGGCACCTCTGGCCTCGCGCTGGCCATCGGCCCTTCCGGGTTCTCGCCCGGCAGGCCGAGGCCTGAGGGCAGCGGCCGACGGCGGCGGGTCTCGATGGCCCGCAGGCACGCGTTGGTCGCGATCCGGTAGAGCCAGGTCCGCAGCGACGCGCGGCCCTCGAACTGCTCGAAGGACCGCCACGCCCGCAGCAGGGTCTCCTGCACCTGATCTTCGGCGTCGTGGACCGAACCCAGCATGCGGTAGCAGTGCGCCAGCAGTTCGGGCCGGAACGGGTCGGTCAGGCGGGCGAATTCCTCGCCGACCGGTTCGGCCTTCGCCGTTGCTGACATCGCCACTCCTGTCGGTTGTCGCGTGCGTGGGCCCCACTGTTACAGATCCCGGGAGGGGGCGAAAGTCACCGCGGCCGGCGCCGGTGAGTTCCGTGGGTGGCCCGGATCTGTACCGGTTGACAGGCGCACCCGCGCCACCCGTGAGAAGAAAATAAAGGAGATCATCCTCATGTCGAGCATCGCAGGCAAGGTCGTTCTGGTGACCGGAAGCAACCGCGGCATCGGGCAGGCGCTGGTCGAGGAGGCCCTGAGGAGGGGCGCCAAGCGGGTATACGCGGCCGCGCGCCGGCCGGTGGACCACCCGGACGAGCGGGTCATGCCGCTGACCCTGGACGTGACCAGCGCGACGCAGATTCAGCAGGCCGCCGCCGAAGTCGGTTCTCTCGACGTCCTCGTCAACAACGCGGGCATCGCGCTCTACGACGACCTGAGCGATCGTTCGGTGCTCGAACGGCAGCTCGCCGTCAACCTGTTCGGCCCGTACGACATGACCCGGGCGTTCCTGCCGCTGCTGACCCGTTCCCGGGGCACCATCGTCAACAACTTGTCGCTGAACGCCTTCGCCCCGCTGCCTATCATCCCGGCCTACTCGATCTCGAAGGCAGCCGCGTTCAACCTGACGCAATCGCTGCGCGCCCTGCTGGCCGGGCGGGGCGTGCGGGTGCACGCCGTCCTGACCGGCCCCACGGACACCGACATGACCCGCGGCGTCGACATCCCGAAGGTCTCAGCCGAGTCCGTCGCCCGGGCCATCTTCGACGGAGTCGAGAACGGCGAGGAGGACATCTTCCCCGATCCCATATCCGGGTCCCTGGCGGAGAGCTGGCGCGGCGGCGCGGTGAAGGCGTTCGAGCGCGAGTGGGCGGCGGTCGCGGGCGCAGCGCCCGTCCCGCAGTAAACCAGGCGCGTGCGCCGGGAGAGGAGAGGATCATGAACGACCTGCAGGGCAGGACCGCCGTCGTCGTCGGTGCCAGCCGGGGCCTGGGGCGCGGGATCGCCCGCGCGCTCGCCGAGGCCGGCGCTCAGGTGGTCGCGGTGGCGCGGAACGGTCAGGAGCTGGCCGAGCTGGCCGTCACCAGCGCGAACATCAGGACCGAGGTCGCAGACGCGGCCGAGGAGGGGCTGCCGGGGAGCCTGCTCGATCGGTACGGGCCTGAGGTTCTCGTCGTGGTGGCCGGCGCCAGCCCGGTGATAGGCGCGCTCCAGGACCAGACGTGGGAGACGTTCTCGGTCAACTGGCACGCCGACGTCAAGATCGCGTTCGGCTGGCTGCGCGCGGTGCTGCGCAAGCCGCTGCCGCCCGGGAGCCGGGTCGTGGTGGTCAGCAGCGGAGCGGCCGTCAACGGGTCACCGGCCAGCGGAGGGTACGCCGGGGCCAAGGCCACCCAGCGGTTCATCGCGGACTACGCCCGGGAAGAGTCGCGCCGGGCCGGTCTTGACATCACCGTTACGACGGTGTTGCCGCGGATGACCCCGGCCGGCGAGGTGGGCAGGCAGGGGATCCGCGCCTACGCGGCCCGCAGCGGCCAGACCGAGGAGGAATTCACCAGGCAGCTCGGTGAACCGCTGACCCCCGAGATGGCCGGGTCCGCCGTGGTGGACCTGGTCCGGGCCGACCCGGCGACCGTTGCCGCCGGGTACCTGCTCAGCGGCGCGGGGCTGCGGCCGCTGCCGTGAACGCGCTGCCGTCAACCTCTGGCGGTCAGCCGCGGGCGTAGGCCTAGATGTCCTGCTCGAACTCGGCCGCAGTGAAGGGGGATGGGGAGGTGGGTGGGGCCCGAGGCGAGCAGGGAAGACACTGCGATGCGGATCACACCTGCTGAGGGGGGTTCGGAGGTGCGGGGCGGGCGGCGGCTGGGGGATTCTTGGCTCGGATGAGAATCACCGAGGCGCTCGTGCTGCTCGCCGCCGGAACGCTGGGCGGCCTCTTCAGCACGGTGGTGAGCATCGCCTCGCTGGTCAGCTATCCGGTGCTGCTCGCGCTCGGGGTGCCGCCGCTCAGCGCGAACATGACCAACACGGTCTCGCTCGTGCTCACCGGGGCCGGGTCGGTCCTCAGCTCCAAGCCGGAGCTGGCCGGCCAGGGCAGGCGCGTGCTCAGGCTCGGGGCCATCACGGCGCTCGGCGGCGCCGCCGGGGCGACGGTGCTGCTGGTGACGCCGGGCAGCACCTTCACCGTGGTGGTGCCGGTGCTGATCGGCGGCGCCTCGCTGGTGCTCCTGGTGCAGCCCAGGATCAAGAGCCTCTCCCCGGCCGCGGGCGGCGGGAACCGGCTGGTCCAGGGCGCGGCCCTGTTCGCAGTCGCCCTGTACGTCGGTTATTTCGGCGCGGCCGCGGGCGTCTTGCTGCTCGTGGTGCTCAGCATGATGACCGACGAGTCGCTGATCACGGTGAACGCGGTGAAGAACGCCGTCTCCGGAATGGCCAATGCCCTGGCCGCGACGTGCTTCGCGGTGTTCGGTGAGGTCAGGTGGACGTTCGTGGCGCCGCTGGCCGCGGGCTTCCTGCTCGGCGGCTTGATCGGCCCGAAGATCGCCAGGAAGGTGCCCGCCGGGCCGTTCCGGGTCGTCGTCAGCCTGTGCGGCATCGGCCTCGCGGTGCGCCTTGGCATCAGCGCGTACCGCTAACGCCCGTGATACGGCAGAAAAACCAGATAATCACGCTCATGACGGTAACCGTCATGACAAAATTCATTCACATATCCGGCCAGAGTGTATTACTCTGTGCTAGTGAGTCGGTACTGGGGGTGAGATCCAGCCCCAGCGCCGACGGCGGTGGTCAACTCTCGCCGGAGTCGCGGTACCCGGCCCGTGTATAAGGCGGTACAGGGCTACGGGCGGTTCTGGCGTGGGTCAGTAAGGAGTACAAAACATGCTAGCGGTAGTCATCATTGCCATTGTCGCGGTCAGCTACATTGTCTCGACGCGCATCCATCCGCTCAGGAAGTGTCCGACTTGCAACATGTCGGGCAGGCACTTCGGCGGGATCTACAAGGGCTCGTACCGGCGCTGCCGGCGCTGCGCCGGCCGCGGCCAGCTCGACCGGGTCGGCACGAAGGCCTTCTGGGGCGGGACCAGTCACACCGGGATCTGGCCGAAAAAGTAACCCCGGGGCGGAGCCTCCCGGCGCGCGACCCCGCCCGCGCGCCGTCCGCAGGCCCTCTGCTCTTGGATCAGTGCTGCCCTGGGCCCAGTGCCCTCCGGGCTGTCACGGGGTGACGATCACCTTGCCGACCGCGCCTGCCTCGGCGGCCTCGTGCGCCGCGGCGATGTCCGCCAGCGGGAACTTGTGCACCGGCAGGCCTGTGAGCTCGCCCGAGGCCAGGGCGGCGCTGATGTCGGCGGCCGCCTGGTCGAGCGATTCCATCGGCACGCCGTAGAGCAGCACGAACTCGAGGGTGACGTTGGCCGTCATGCAGGCCCGCACCGGCAGCACCGGGTTGGCGGGTTCGGCCGCGTAGGTCACGATCGTGGCGTGCGGCCGGGCCACCGCCAGGTCGAGCTCGAAGTTGGCGCCGAGCGCGACCTCGATGACCCGGTCGACCGGGCCGAAGGCCCTGACCTGTTCGACGGCGCCGGGCGAGCGGTAGTTCACCACCAGGTCCGCGCCTGCCTTCTCGGCCAGCGCCGCCTTGTCCGGGCTGCTCACGGTCGCGATCACACGCGCCCCGGCCCGTTTGGCCAATTCAATGGCGAAGTGACCGACCGCTCCGGCACCTCCGGCCACCAGTACGGTCTGACCGCTCACCGGACCGTCGGCGAGCACGCAGCGGTGCGCGGTCATGGCCGGCACGCCCAGCGAGGCGCCCAGCTCGAACGAGGCGCCGTCCGGCAGCGGCGCTGTCTGCCGGGCGGGCAGCGCGGTCCATTCGGCGGCGGTCCCCCACCGGCGGCCCGCCGCGGCGAGCCACAGCCAGACCCGCTCGCCCACACGCCCGGGGTCCACCCCCGCGCCGACCGCCTCGACAACCCCGGCGCCGTCCTGGTGCGGGATCTGGAAGTCGTCGATGGGCCGCGGGACCGCCCCTGACCTGGCCTTGTGGTCCGTGGGGTTGACGCCGGAGGCGTGCACCCTGACCAGGACCTCACCCGGTCCCGGCTCGGGCCTTTCTACCTCCTCGAGCCGGAAGACCTCGGCCGCGTTCCCCATGTCCCGGTACAGCGCTGCTCTCATGGATGCAGGGTAGCGCCCTTGAAAACCTTGTCGACGGCGTTGCGGGGGCCGTGCAGCGCGATCCCGGCGAAGCATAGTTCCGCGGCAGGGACCGCGCGGACCACGGCCCGGTTGTCGTCGTCGTTGCCGGTGCCGAACATGTCCGTGGTGTAGATCGCCATCGGAAGCTCCCGGGCCAGCGCCCGCTGGTGTGCCTGGCGCAGGGTCTCGGCGTCGGCCGCATACACCACCACGGGCTGCCGGAACAGCTCCAGGTAGGAGTTCCCCGAGCCGTCCTCGTACGGCTTGCCGATGAGCTCCCCGGTGCTGGCGGCAACGCCGCTGGCCAGGAACGCGGTGACGTTCAGCTTCTGCCACGGCTCCAGGTCGGCCCGCACCGCGATGGCAATCTTGGTGTCGAAACGAATGGTCATGAGGTCCTTTCCGTCACACTTCGATGGCCCCGCCGACGTCGCGCAGGTGCTCGCGGTTGTCGACGACGAGCACGCCACCGGGTTCGGCCTGCTCGAGCGCCTCAAGGAAGATGTCGACGCTGCCGGCGTGCCGGGCCGGCCGCACGCGCCCGAGCAGGCGACGATCCGGCACGACGGCCTGCAAGCTCGCGCAGCGCAACGGGAGCCCGGCCCGCAGGCAGCCGTCCGCCAGATGGGCCGTGGTCAGCGCGCCGAGGTCCATAGCATCATGGTGGCCTGGCGCGCGCGGCCGGGTCTTGAACGCTGGTGCGCCTACGATGGGGACGTGGCCGCTCGGGACTGGGCCAGGTACTGGCGCGCGGACGGCGTGCCGGTCGAGGCGATGCACGCGCATTTCACCTCGCACGTGTACCACCGGCACTCTCACGAGAGCTACTCGTTCGGCGTGACGGAGACCGGCGCGCAGGCCTTCACCTGCCGTCACGGGCGCCACGTGAGCGGCCGCGGCATGGTGATGGCCTTCAACCCGGACGACCCGCACGACGGGCACGCGGCCGGCGACGGCGGCTTCACCTACCGGATGGTGCACATCTGGCCGGAGTTCTTCGCCTCGCTGACCGGAACCCCGCTCCCGCTGTTCCGGTCGCCGGTGATCGAGAACCCCGCCATGGCCGCGTCGGTGCGCGGGCTGCACCTCGCGCTCACCGGCCAGGCGACCGAACTGGAACGGTACGAGCGGCTCGCCGCTACGGCCCGGCTGCTGCTCCGGCATGCTTCGGGGCGGGGGCCCCGGCCGGGCTCGCCTGACCTGCGGGTGGCGGCGCGCGTGCGTGACCTCATCCACGACGCGGCCGCGGACCTGACCGCGGCCGCCGACCTGACCGCCGATGACCTGGCCGCGGCGGCGGGCTGCAGCCGGTTCGCCGCCTACCGGGCGTTCTCGCGGGCTTATGGGCTCGCGCCCAGCGACTACCAGCGCCAGCTCCGGATCCGGGCGGCCCGCGGGCTGCTGTCCGATGGCGTCTCTCCCGCCCGGGCCGCGGCCGAGGCCGGGTTCGCCGACCAGGCGCACCTGACCCGCTGGTTCCGGCGGTGTTACGGCGTCACTCCGGGCGCCTACCAGGCCGCGGTGCGGCCGGGCCGCTCTGAGTAGGATCGCGATCATGGAGCAGCGGGTTCTCGGCCGGACGGGCCGGGCGGTGTCCGTGGTCGGACTTGGCACCTGGCAGCTCGGCGCGGACTGGGGGAACGTGTCCGAGGCCGACGCGATGGCGGTACTGCGGGCGGCGGTCGAGTCCGGGGTCACGTTCTTCGACACGGCCGACGTCTACGGCGACGGGCGCAGCGAGCGGGTCATCGGACGCTTCCTGGCCGATAACGCCGGGCAGGACATCACGGTCGCGACCAAGATGGGCCGCCGGGTCGAGCAGCGGGAACAGCACTACACGCTGGAGAACTTCCGCGCCTGGACCGACAGGTCACGGGTCAACCTGGGCACCGACCGGCTCGACCTGGTCCAGCTGCACTGCCCGCCGACCCCGGTCTTCTCCTCGGACGCCGTCTTCGACGCGCTCGACACGCTGGTCGCCGAGGACCGGATCGCGGCGTACGGGGTGAGCGTGGAAACCTGCGAGGAGGCGCTGGCCGCGATCGCGCGGCCGGGAGTGGCCAGCGTGCAGATCATCCTGAACGCGTTCCGGCGCAAGCCGCTCGACCGCGTGCTGCCCGCCGCCGCGGCGGCGGGAGTCGGCATCATCGCTCGGGTGCCGCTGGCGTCCGGGCTCCTTTCCGGCCGTTACACCAGGCAGACCACGTTCGCCGCCGACGACCACCGCAGCTACAACGCGCACGGCGAGGCGTTCGACGTCGGGGAGACGTTCTCCGGCGTCGGGCTGGAGGCAGGCGTCGACGCCGCGGCGGAGTTCGCGGCGATTACCGGCGCGCTGCCCGGCGGGACCCCGGCTCAGTGGGCGCTCCGGTGGGTGATCCAACAGCCTGGGGTGACGACCGTGATTCCCGGCGCCCGCAGCACCGGCCAGGCGCGGCAGAACGCCGGGGCCGCCGGGCTGCCGCCGCTGCCGCAGGCCGAACTCGGCGCGATCGAGGGCCTGTACGACAAGTACTTCCGCGCCACGGTGCACGATCGCTGGTGAGCGCGACCGACTGGGCGACGATCGCCAACCTGGCCACCGCGCTGGGCACACTGATCCTAGCGGTGGCGACCTTCTCCGCGGTCAGGTAATCCGACACCGCCACCGCTTGCCCCGGCTCGGTGACGGACGATAACCCCCTATTACGTTCGGGTAACTAAGGCCTGCTCACGGCGGCCGGGATCGGCTGCCAAAAGCGCCCGCCGAGGGCAGGCGAGCTGTCATTCACAGGAAATCCCCAGCTCAGCCGGGCGACTTCTGAGCAACTTCGGAGTGCTGACCTCTGGTACAGTCGCACCTTGTCCATCACAATTGAGTATCGATGTTGCGCTCAAAGCCACTTAATTGCGACATAGCGCGAGGCGGGTGAGCAGGGCAGGTGCTGGTGCGAACCGGGCGGCGGGCCAGGCGTCACCCTGGGGCCCGCAACGAGGCGCCCGCGCCCGCCGACCATATCCGCCCGCGCGAGCGGGCCCGCTGGTTCTCCCTGTCACCCACCAGGGCGGCGCTGGTCAGCGCGCTCGCCGTCGGGCTCATCGTCATGGTAACGCCGGCCAACGGCGCGGCCGGCGACATCGCCAACAGCTTCGTCCGGGCGATGGACCATCTGGCCTCGACCTCGCGGAACGGCCAGGCTTTTTCCGGCACCCCGGCCGTCGGGGCGCTGTTCACCACCTCCGCGGGCAAGCTGAGCCAGCATTTCTGCACGGCAAGCGTGGTGGACAGCCCGGACGGCGACCTCGCGATCACCGCCGCGCACTGCATGACCGGCACCTCGGGCTCTATCGCCTTCGTGCCCGGCTACCACAACGGGAACGAGCCCTACGGCGTGTGGACGGTAGCCAAGGTCTACGTCGATCAGGCGTGGAGTTCCTCGTCCAGCCAGGATGACGACTTCGCCTTCCTGCGGATCAGCAGCCCCAGCTCGAGCACGCCGGTGGAGGACGTGACCGGCGCGGAGCACCTCGCCACCGGCACCCCGGCCAGCCGGCAGCTGGTCGAGGTGATCGGGTACCCGAGCACCACCAACCAGCCGGTCACCTGCCAGAACTGGCTCAGGGAGCCGATGGCCGGCCAGCTCGAGTTCGACTGCGGCGGCTACCCGGACGGCACCAGCGGCGGCCCGTTCCTCAGCGAGGTCGACCAGCTGACCGGGCAGGGCCTGGTGATCGGCGTCATCGGCGGGTACCAGCAGGGCGGCAACACGCCCCAGGTCTCGTACTCAGCCGTGCTCGGCCCGAACGCGGCGGCCCTGTACCAAATCGCCGTGGCCGGCGGCTAACGAGCGCGCGGAGGGGCCAGGGCGCGGCGGCTACGGCACCGGGGGCTCAGGACACCGGCCCCGGCGGCGGGGGGACGATCGCGTCTATCTCGGCCAGTTCGGCGTCCGAGGGGATCCATTCCGCCGCGGCCGCGTTGGCCTTGACCTGTTCGGCGCTCGTGGCCCCGGCGATCACCGAGGAGCAGCCCGGCTGGGCGGCCAGGCCGCCGATCGCGGTCTCCAGCAGCGTGACGCCGTGTGCCTGGGCCCAGGCGATCAGCGCCTCGACCTTGGCCAGCTTCCCCTCGGTCACGTAGTCGTGACGGCCGGCCAGCCTGGTCCCGGCCGGGATCGGCTGCCCGTGCCTGACCTTGCCGGTCAGCAGGCCGTTGGCGAGCGGGAAGTACGGCAGCACACCCAGGCCGAAGTGCCTGGCCGCGCGGACCACCTCCGACTCGGCCTGGCGCTCGAGCAGCGACCAGTGGTTCTGCGCCGAGACGAACGGGGTCTGGCCGCTGCGTGCCGCCAGGTGCGCGGCGTCGGCCAACTGCCAGCCGGAGAAGTTCGAGTGACCCAGGTACCTGACCTTGCCCTCGGCGACGAGTTCGTGCAGCGCGGTGATGGTCTCCTCGACGGGGGTCACCGGGTCAGGGACGTGCATCTGGTACAAGTCGATGTAGTCCGTGCGCAGCCGGCGCAGCGACTCGGTGACCGCGCGCCGGATGTAGGCGCGCCCGCCCTTCGCCCCGGCCGCGGGCCCGTAGCCCATGTCCACGCCACGGCCGCCGAACTTCGTGGCCAGCACGACCTGGTCGCGGCGCGAGCCGAGGGTCTCGCCCAGGGCGCGCTCGGAGCCGCCGCCCCGGCCATATGTGTCCGACGTGTCGAACAGGGTGATCCCGGCGTCGATGGCCGCGTCCACCACCGCGCGCGTCCCGTCCACGTCCAGGCGGCTGCCGAAGTTGTTGCAGCCGAGCCCGACCACCGACACCAGCAGTCCCGACTGCCCCAGGGGGGTATAGCGCATGCCCATATCCTAGGCGGGCCGGCAGGCCCACGCGGTGCGGGCGAGCGCTCCGTAAAAGGGACTCCTCCGGGTAAGGCGGCATTACCGCACCGCACTCGATATGGCTCGGGATGGCTCGCCGATGCCATTGCCGCGCTTATACCAGGCCGACCCCGGTTGGGTCCAGGCCGCCGTCGGCGCGGGTGCCCCGTCATGGCGGCGGGACCGAGCCTGGCGCGGCGGCCGGGTACCCGGAGCCGGTGTCGCTGAGCAGGCAATTCCCCTTCTTTGACACAAAAGCACACCACGCACCGCGAAAACGTGCGGTTCCCGCTAAACGCCCGGCGAATGCCCGGTGATCTTTACCCCCTCCTGCCTGCCGGATAATTGCCTAGCCCGCCCGGCAGACAGTGGTGAAGGCGCGCCGCCCTGAAATATATCAGCGGATTATGAATCGTTAATCGCCGCAGCCGGAAGGAAATCGCCGCTCATACCGATAGGGATTCTCCCCGGTCCCTGCGGGCCCGGACGTGACGCTCATCGCGGGCCGGACCGGCCCGCGGCCAGGTCCAGGTGCGCCGTGGCCCCGAGCGCGTTCCGAGGGTCGAACGCGCAGATCGGAGGGCTGCGGGCATCGAGATGCAGGGCATGGGCCCGGCCTGCGAACCCGCATGACCTAAGGACCGCAACAAGTGCACACAAGCGTGCAAGCCATTTATGAACCCGGCCAGACAAAGATGTCCGCGAGACAGATGTGTCCGAGATCAGCTGGCCAAGCCGTCAATATTGGGGGGTAGCATGCAATCCCATATGGGATACCATAACGATTACGGACGAGGTGTGGCAACGTGTTGCCACGCAATTGCGCGAAACAATTCCGCGGCGGCGCGGGGAATCCGGGAGGCGTCATGCCAGAGCCGACGGAGGGGCCGACCGTGCTGCGCATCCTGCTCGGCACACAATTGCGAAGGCTCCGGGAGAGCCGGGGCATCAGCGCGCAGGAGGCAGCCCGGGCGATCCGCGGGTCCGAGTCGAAGATCAGCCGCATCGAGCTCGGACGGAACGCGATCCGTGAGATCGACGTGCTCGACCTGCTGACCTACTACGGCGTCGGCGCGGTCGAGCGGGAGCAACTGCTGAGCCTGGCCGAGCAGGCCAACCGGCCCGGCTGGTGGCACAGGTACAACGACATCCTGCCCGACTGGTTCCAGTCCTACGTCGGAATGGAAGAGGCGGCGACGTCCATCCGCATCTACGAGCCGCAGTTCATCCCGGGGCTGCTGCAAACACAGCAGTACACGGCGGCCGTCCTCGCGGTCTGCGACATCCCGGTCAGCGAGGCCGAACGGCATGTCATCCTGCGCAAGGAACGGCAGCGGCGGTTCACCGAGGGACGGCTCAAGCTCTGGGTGATCATCGAGGAGACCGCGCTGCGGCGGCCAATGGGGAGCAAGGAGATCCTCCACGACCAGCTCCGCTACCTGCTCAGCCTCTGCACCAAACGCAACCTCACCCTGCAGGTGATCCCGTCCGGCACTGCGGGTCACGCGGTGCCCAACGGGTTCACCATCCTGCGCTTCTCCGAGCAGGATCTGCCGGACGTCGCCTACCTCGAACACCTGACCAGCGCGCTCTACTTCGACAAGAAGGCCGACGTCGACCGGTACCTGCTGAACATAGAGCGACTCAGCATCCTGAGCGCCAAGCCGAGCGAGACGCCCGGGATCCTGACCAGGATCATCGGCCAGCTCGAGGATGAGCTCAGCGAGGGACATTAGCCAGACGATGCGGAGGGCGGTGGACCCGCCAGGACCACCGCCCTCCGCTCCCCAACCATCTGTCCGTGCGCGCAGGCCCGACGAGGCAGACGGCGGACGAGGCTGGAGTGGGGGGAGCGCCCCGCCCGCAGGTCCGCCGGCGCTTCAGGAGGATGAAGGCCTAGGTGACTGGGAGGTCGAATTCCCCGTTCTTGGCACCGATCAGGAAGCACTCCCACTCGTGCCGGTTGAATACATGGGGCGTCTTGCCACGGTCCTTTGAGTCGCGGACCGCGACTCCCCCTTCGGGCAGGTGCGCTATTTCCACGCAGCCTGCGGCGCTGCTTGCGCTGCTCTTGAACCAGCGCAGACCGGTGAGGTCGGTGTCCATCCGCCTGTCCTTCCATTGATTCCATTGATATGTGCGTTTTTCGTGTAGGTCATCGGTCGCCGATCTCGGCCGCCACCCGCTGGATCAGCTCGACCGACGCGGCCGGCGAAAGCGCCACGGCGCGCATGCGGTCGAAGGCCTCGGCGCAAGCCCGGACTTCTCTGTCTTTCTCCAGGTAGATCATGCCGCCAAGGGATTCGGTGTAGGCGACGTCCGAGTCGGTGCGCTCGGGAAACTCCAGGATGGCGAACGGGCCGATCAGCCCCGCATGCGCCCCCGCTTCGAAGTCCAGGATCTGGAGGGTCACGTTGGGCCAGCGGCTAGCCTCCATCAGGTGCGCGAGCTGGCGCTGCATGATCGCCGCACCGCCGATATTTCGCCTGATCGCGCCCTCGTCGAGGATGATCCAGGCCTCCAGCGCCGGGTCTTGATCGAGCAGCCGCTGCCGCTGCATCCGCAGGTCCACCACCCGGCGGATCTGCTCCTCGCTGTCCTTGGGCCGCAGTTCGCGCAGCACGGTGAGCGCGTAGTCGGTGGTCTGCAGCAGCCCGTGGATCACGTCCGACTCGTAGCTGCGCAACCCGGAAGCCTCCGCCTCCAGGCCCACGTAGATGTCGAAGCCGCTGGGCAGGACGTCGTCGTAGATCGACCACCAGCCCTTGCGGTGACCCTCGCGAGCCATGTCGACGAGCACCTTGCGCGCGCCCAGGTCCTCGACCTTGTACATCTCGAGCATGGCCATCAGGTAGGCCGACTTCGTCGGCGCCTTGCCAGTCTCGATGCGCGAGAGCGTGGACGGAGCCAGGCCGAGCTTTTCGGCGACTTCCTCCAGCTTGAGCGAGTGCGCTTCGCGCAGCCGCCGGAGCTCGGCACCGAGCCTGCGCCGACGGACGGTTGGACCAAGAGGCACGAGAAGCTCGCCTCCTCGTGATGCAGAGGGGGTTAACGATCAGGAAGTTCGCGGAGAAACCGGAGTGACCCATTCATGAGCATCAGAGAGTAACCCGAATACTCCACATCGTCCCTGACAACGGTACGATACCGCACTATCGTCCTTGATGAAATCCCATCCGGGATTTCAGCAGGGAAATTTCCTTCACGCACTTGCGTGATGTGGGCTGGCGGCACCATCATCGGTTCTGATGCTAGTCGAGGCGCTCCCATCACCAAGGTACAAATTAGGACATATTGGAAGAGGGCAGGTAAGAGAGCGACTGCACGGATTCCGGACATCCAGACAGGCGGGGCGCCGCGCCTGATGTTGATTTGAGTGGTCCGTTAGCGAATTACGCGGACTACGGTGGCGAATGCCACGGATGTGGCGCTTGAAGCAAGCGGAACTTCATGGTCCGGGGTCGCGAGCAGGACAGATTACGATCTGTGGAGTGATTTGGAGGGACTCACCATGGAAACGCCCGAAGGCAATTCCCGACGATCAGGCTCAGGCCCGCACCGCAGGGCGGGGCCTCGCGGGACCGCCGGCAGGGCGCGCGCGACAGTCCTCGGCTCGCTGACCATCCCCGGGCGCCCCGACCAGGTCGCCACAGCCAGGGCCTTCGTCTCGCGGACGCTCAGCTCGCATAGGATCGGCGCGGACAACGACGCGGCGACCTTACTGACCTCGGAAATCGTCACCAACGCGATCCAGCACACCAAGTCGGGCGTCGACGGCGGCACCGTCACCATCGTCGTCATCGGCGTACCGCGCGGGGTCCTCGTCGAGGTCATCGACGACGGATCCGCGGGCGCCCCCATCGTGAAGGGCGACCTGTACGCGGCCGAGGGACACGGGCTGTTCCTCGTCCAGCATCTCGCCGCCCAGTGGGGCTACCTCAGGGACCCGGCCGGCACCACGGTCTGGTTCCATCTCTTGGCGGCCGACGAGCCGCAGCGGATCCTCGAGCCAGCCGAACCACAGGCAGGCTTGCAAGCCGAGCGCCGACCCGCCCGGCCGGAGCACAGCCGGCCGACCCAGCTCTGGGCCGCGACGATACAGCCCATCACGGTCTGAGTGCGCGGTCCGGCTCGCCGGATTCCCTCCCCGGCTAGCCGCACCGCACAGGTCATCGCAGGTCAGCCCGCCCGCAGGATTCGGCTTGCCCCGACGTGGTGTAACGCTGAGCTTGGCGTGCCGTGATGTGATGCACGAGACAGGGCTGCACCGCACCTCGCCCTCGCGGAGCGCGTTCAGCGTGCTGGCGTTCGCGATCGCTGGGGCGCAGCCGCCGCGGCGGGCCGCCCCGGCTAACCGCTCTTGCGGCGAAAGGAGCGGCGGTTGGTGGCGGGGCCGTGGGCGCCGTGCACCTTTCCGGTATGATCCACGCTCTCGGCGCTGGCGTGGCTGCCGCGCTTGCGCTCGAGCGCCTCGCGGAACTTGCGCTTCACTTCGTCGAGGTCGGGCTTCGCGGGTTCCCCGTGCGGGCCGGCCTCGTCCTCGGGGGCAGACTCGCCCGGGGACGCCTCGGCTCCGGATTGCTCAACGGCCATGCGGACCTCCTGCAGCATCGACGTACCTACACAGCCTGGCATACCCGAGGTGGTTTCATCGAGTCGCCACCCGGAGGACGCCGGGCCCCGGCCGAGGCCCGTTCGGGAAACACCGATAATGACGGGTATGGCGCGACGGAGGGAACCGGCTGCGGACCTGGTGGAGACGGGCCGGGCCGAACTGCTCCGCGACTCCGACCGGCGGGCGGCGTGGATGCTGCTGGTCGACGGGATACCGCAGTCGCACGTGGACCTGGATGACCCTGGCTACCTGGATTTCGAATACGTCCGGCGGCTCGGGCACGTGATCGATGAGGCCGCGCCCGCCGGGCAGCGGTTGCGGGTGCTGCACCTGGGCGCGGGCGCGCTCACGCTGGCCCGCTACGTGGCGGCGACGCGGCCAGGCTCGCCGCAGCTTGCCGTCGAGGTGGACGCCGCGCTGGTGGGCCTCATCCGGCTCCGGCTGCCGCCGCGGGGCGCCAGGGTCCGGGTGCGTGTCGGCGATGCCCGAGCCGAGCTGGAGCGGCTGGGCGCGGGCTCCTTCGACGTGGTGATCGCCGACGTGTTCGCGGGCGGGCGCACGCCGGCCCACCTGACCTCGGCGGAGTTCTGGGCCGCGGCCCGGCGCGCAGTTGGTGACTCGGGCGTCGTCGCGGCCAACGTGGCCGACGGGGCGCCGCTCGCGCACGCCCGGGCGCAGGTCGCGACGGCGCGGACCGCCTTCCCGCACGCCTGCCTGATCGCGGACGCCGCGGTGCTGCGCGGCCGGAGGTTCGGCAACCTGGTGCTGGCAGCGAGCCCGGTCCCGCTCCCGGTCGACGCGCTCACCCGGCGGGCGGCCGGGGACCCGATGCCCGGGCGCGTCGTGCACGGCGCTGACCTGGTGCGCTTCACCGCGGGGGCCAAACCCGTGACCGACGTGACCGCCGCCCCCTCCCCCGAGGCCCCGCCCGGCGCGTTCGCGTCGTAACCAGCGTGTGCCGTGGCACCAGAGCGGCCCGTGGTGCGTCTTGGCGCGAAAAGATAAGATCATCGCACTGGTGAGCGAATGGCGTTGCGAATGTGGTTAGCGGGGCCAGTGAGGTCTCAGAGGTGCGGTGAAGGCTGGGGCGGTGAGGTCTCAGGGGTGCGGTGGGGGCTGGGGCAGCGAGCCCGAAGAGATCCCGCCAGCGAGACGTAGCCGCCGGTCAGGGCCTTGCCGACGCACATCACGTCCGGGCTGACCCCGGCGTGCCCGGCGGCGAACAGCGACCCGCTGCGACCGAACCCGGTGGCGATCTCGTCGAACACCAGCAGCACGTCGTGCGCGTCGCAGGCCTCGCGCAGGACCCGCAGGTAGCCGGGGTCGTGGAAGCGCATCCCGCCGGCGCCCTGGACCACGGGTTCCACGATCACCGCCGCCAGCGAGTCGGCGTGCTCCGCGATCAGCGCGGTGAGCGTGGCGGCGGACCCGGGGTCCACGCCGGCGGCGAAGCCTGGATGGCCGCCCACCACGAGGACATCCCGTCGACAAGCTCGGCGCCGGACTCGGCGAGCCGGAGCCTGACCCCGGCCGCCGACTCCACCATGAGCGGAGGCGTCCGGCCCGGCATCGGACCGTACGGGTGCCACACGTGCCGGCGGTCAGATTCGAGAATGGGCCGAACGGGCCGGGCTGACACGCCTCAGCGCCGGTGCCCGCTGCGGGCGGCGGGACGCCGTCCCGAGCTCTCCCGTTTGGCCCTGACCCGGACCGAGACCTGCACGGGGCTGCCCTCGAAGCCGAACTCCTCGCGGAGCCGCCGCTCGACGAACCGGCGGTAACCCGCCTCGAGGAACCCCGAGGAGAACAGGACGAAGTGCGGCGGGCGGACGTCGGCCTGGGTGGCGAACAGGATCTTCGGCTGGCGGCCGCCGCGCACCGGCGGCGGGGTGGCCGCGACGAGACCGGTCAGCCACGCGTTGAGCCTGCCCGTCGACACCCGGGTCTCCCACCCCTCCAGAGCCTTTTCCAGCGCGGGCACGAGCCGGTCGATGTGCCGGCCCGTCCCGGCGGAGAGGTTCACCCGGGGCGCCCAGCGGGCCGTGTGCAGCTGCCGGTCGATCTCGCGCTCCAGGTACCGCTGCCGCTCCTCGTCGACCAGGTCCCACTTGTTGTAGGCGATGACCAGGGCCCGGCCGGCCTCGATGACCATGGAGACGATCCGCAGGTCCTGTTCGGTGAGCGGCTCGCTGGCGTCGACCAGGACCACGGCGACCTCGGCCCGGTCGAGCGCGCCCGCGGTGCGCAGCGCCGCGTAGTAGTCCGCGCCCTGGTTCTCCCTGAACCGCCGCCTGATGCCCGCGGTGTCGACGAACCGCCAGGTGGTGCCGCCGAGCTCGACGAGTTCGTCCACTGGATCCCTGGTGGTGCCGGCCACCGGGTCGACCAGCGCCCGCTGGTGCCCGGCCAGCTTGTTCAGCAGGCTGGACTTGCCGACGTTGGGGCGGCCGATCAGGGCCACCCGGCGCGGGCCGCCCTCGGCGTCGGCGGTGTCCTTGGGGGCCTCGGGCAGCGCCTCGAGTATCAGGTCGAGCAGGTCACCGCTGCCCCGCCCGTGCAGCGCGCTGACCGGCGCGGGCTCGCCGAGGCCGAGTGACCACAGCGCCGCGACCTCGGATTCGGCCCTGACGTCGTCGACCTTGTTGGCCGCGACCACGACCGGCTTGCCGGACCGGCGCAGCACGGCCGCCACCGCCGCGTCCGCGTCGGTCACCCCGACCCTCGCGTCCACCACGAACAGCACCGCGTCGGCGGCGTCCACCGCCACCCTGGCCTGGGCGGCGACCCGGGCGGCCAGGCTCTCTGTGCCCTCCACCGAAGGCTCCCAGCCGCCGGTGTCCACCAGGGTGAACGCCCGGCCGTTCCACAGGGCGTCGTAGGCGACCCGGTCCCTGGTCACGCCGGGGGTGTCCTCCACAACCGCCTGCCTGCTGCCCAGGATCCTGTTCACCAGCGTCGACTTGCCCACGTTGGGGCGGCCGACGACAGCCACCACCGGGACCGCCTCGTTCGGCATGGTCACCTGCTCTTCTGCGGGACCAGCCCGACGATGATGCCGACCACCTCGTCCAGGCCGAGCCCGGTGGAATCGATCTGGACCGCGTCCGCGGCCTTCCCGCTCTGCGCGGCGTCCAGCCGGTCGCGCCGGTCCTGGTCGGACTGGGTGGCCCAGCTGGCCTCAGCGGCCCGGCGGCTGGCCCGGGCGGCGCCGTCGGCGGTCAGGAACACCTTGACCTGCGCGTCGGGGGCGACCACGGTGCCGATGTCGCGGCCCTCGGCCACGATTCCCGGGGTGGCGCCGGCGATGATCCGCCGCTGCATCGCGATCAGGTGCGCGCGGACCTGCGGGACGGCCGCGACGGCGCTGACCGCGCCGGTGACCTCCTGGGTCCTGATGGCCTCGGACACGTCGGTGCCGTCGACCCGGGTCCACGGCGCCAGCGGGTCGGTGCTGACCTCGATGACCGGCTCAGCGGCCAGCCGGGCCACCGTCCCCGCGTCGGTGGTGTCGACGCCCCGGTCGAGCAGCCACCAGGTCAGCGCCCGGTACATGGACCCGGTGTCCAGGTAGCGCAGGCGCAGCGCACTGGCGGCGCCGCGGGAAGCGCTCGACTTGCCCGCCCCGGAGGGCCCGTCGACCGCGATGACGAGCCGGGACCCGCTTTCCGTTTCGCTCTCCTGGTCGTTATCCAGGCTCGCCGAAGTCTTCACCCGTGCGATGCTACCGGGGCGCCAGTCCGCGCCGGTACGCGTACGCGACGGCCTGGGCGCGGGCATCCAAGTCAGCGCTTGGCAAGAACACAGCGCCATTCATCTGGATAGGGCCTCGTCCTGCCCCTCGACTCGGACAAAGCCTTCCGTCCTGGCGGCGCCCGTGATCACGAATCCCGGCGGGAGCAGCGGCCACGGCAGACCCGCGGCTGGCCGACCGGACGCGCCGCCGTGCGGCATGAAGGCGACTACGCGGTCCACCAGGCCGGAAGCCAGGAACGGCCCGGCGGCATCGGGACCGCCGTGGAGCAGCAGGTGCCGGACACCGCCGTCGTACAGGGCCGCCGCGGCCTCGGTCGCGCCGGTACCGGGCGGTTGGTCCTGGAGGCTGAGGATGCCCCTGCCGTGGCTGTCTGGTACCGCCTCGCGGACGGTGCCGTCGGCTCGCAGCACAGCGTCAGCGTTCACGCGCAGCAGCCGGGCTTCCTCCGTGCCGACAGGCAGCGCCTCGACTCCGTGGTCGGTGATCAGGTACGGCCAGGTGATGACCGGCCGACGGGTCTTCAGGCCGGCGAGCCACTGGCCGAGGACGATCCGCGCCTCCCCGGCCAGCACATCCGTCTCCACCTCGACGTCGGCCCGGCGCAGCTCCGCGACGCCGGCACCCTCGGCGCGCTGGCCCTGGCGGCCGCCGGAACCGCCGTCACGCCGCTCCTCACCTCGGCGCAGGGCGCGAACCCGCTGCTCACCCTGACCTACATCCCGCTGCTGATCTTCTCCGGGGGTTCGGCGCGCTGTCCGGGCTGCCCCTGGCTGGCCACGCTGATGAGCTACCTGCCGGCCCAGCCGATGATCGACGCCGTCACCCGGGCGCTCGACGGCGCCGGACGGGCGCGACCTGGCCGTGCTCGGCGCCTGGACGCTGGGCGGCCTGCTCGTCTCGGCACGGTACTTCCGGTGGGATCCGCACCGGCCGCGGCACGCGGAACAAGCCGGGGCGGGTAACCCGGCCCGTTCGGCATCATGAGAACACTGGGGACGGCCGGGAAGCTAGCGGCGGACCGGCCACCCGCCGGCCTCCAGCGCGTCCAGCAGCGTCCCGGCCTCGGCGGGGCGGACCGACAGTTCCGCCACGCCGACCGGCAGCCCGGGCGAGTGCTCGATCCTGACGTCCTCGACGTTGACGCCGGCCGCGCCGGCCGCGTCGAACAGCCGGGCCAGCTCGCCTGGCTGGTCGCGGATGACGACCTGGACCCCGGTGAACTCGCGCGGCTCGCCGCCGTGCTTGCCGGGGATCCTGGCCACCCCGGCCTGACCGTGATCGAGCAGGGTGGCGACCGACTTCGGGTCCCCGTCGGTGAGCATCCTGGCCGCCTCGGCCAGGTCGGCGGCCACCGCGGCCAGCACCTCGGCGACCGGTTCGGCGTTCGCGGCCAGGATCTGGGTCCACAGGGCGGTGTCCCCGGCCGCGATCCTGGTCACGTCGCGCAGTCCCTGCCCGGCCAGGTCGAGCGCCTGGGGCGAGGCGGCCTCCAGGCGGGCCGCCATGGCCGCGGCGACCAGGTGCGGGGCGTGCGAGACGAGCGCGACCCAGTGGTCGTGGGCGGCCGCGTCGGTCCGCAGAGGCACCGCACCGCAGTCACGGACCAGGGCCGTGACCGTCTCGATGGCCTGCGGTGAGGTCTCGGGCACAGGGCACAGCGCCCAGGTGCGGCCGAGGAACAGGTCGGCGCGGGCCGCGGCGGGGCCGTGCTTTTCCCGGCCGGCCAGCGGGTGCCCGGGCACGTAGCTGGTCATGTCGCAGCCGTGCTCCCTGGCCTGCGCCACGGGCAGCTGCTTCACGCTGGCCACGTCGGTGTAGCAGCGAGCTAGGCCGCCGGGGCCGCGGGCCTGCGCGACGGCCAGCGTGGCCGCCACCGCGGCCGGCGGCACCGCGAGCACGGCCACGTCGGCGGTGACCCCTGAAGCGTCGTCCGGCAGCGGCTCGCCCGCGCCCAGGTGGGCCGCGAGCCTGACCGCCTCCGGGTCGGCGTCGGCCAGCCAGACCACGGCGCCGCGCTCGCGCAGGGCCAGGGCGACCGAGGTGCCGATCAGGCCGGTGCCGATGACCGCGACGTTCATTGGGCGATGTCGAGGCGCAGCGCGGCGGCGCCGCGTAGGTACACGTGCTGGATCGCGGACCGCGGCCGGTCCGTCTCGATGTGCGCCAGCAGCCGCACCACCCGCGGCATGGCGCCGGGCACGGCGATCTCGGCGGCGCAGATCAGCGGCACGTCGTGGAAGCCGATCTTGCGCGCGGCCAGCGCGGGGAACTCGGCGGTCAGGTCGGGCGTCGACGTGAACAGCACGCTGATCACGTCGTCGGTGGTGACGTCGTTGCGCGCCATCACCTCGGTGACCAGCTCGGCCGTCGCCTCGAGTATCGCGTCCCTGTCGCCGGAATCGACCTGCACCGCGCCGCGGACCGCCCTGACTGTCATGTGCCCTCCCATCGCCACACAGGTTATAGGCCGACCGCGGCGTACAGCTCGCCTATTTCCCTGGTCGTTAGCTCGCGGCTGGTGCCTGGCTTGAGGTTGCCCAGCCTGATCGGGCCCACGTCGGTCCTGACCAGCCGGCTGACCGGGTGCCCGGTCGCGGCCAGCATCCGGCGCACGATGTGCTTGCGCCCCTCGTGCAGGGTGATCTCCACCAGCGCCCGGTTCCCCGACCGGTCGATGACCCGGAACCGGTCGGCGCTGGCCACCCCGTCGTCGAGCTCGACCCCGGTGGCCAGGCGGCGGCCGAGGTCCTTCGGCACCGGGCCTGTCACCTCGGCCAGGTAGGTCTTGGCCACCTCGAAGCTGGGATGGGCCAGCCGGTGCGCCAGCTCGCCGTCGTTGGTGAGCAGCATCAGCCCCTCGGTGTCGTAGTCCAGGCGGCCGATGTGGAACAGCCGCTCGGACCGGTCGCCGAGGAAGTCGGACACGGTCGTGCGGCCGCGCGGGTCCGACATCGCGGTCAGCACCTTGGGCGGCTTGTTGAAGGCCAGGTAGACCAGGCCGGGCTTGGCCGGGATGCGCTTGCCGTCGACCCTGATCACCTGGTGATCGGGGTCGACCCGGGCACCGAACCGGCGGACGGTCTCGCCGTCGACCTCGACCCGGCCCGCCCCGATGAGCTCCTCGCAGTGCCGTCGGCTGCCGACGCCGGCCTCGGCCAGCACCTTCTGCAGCCGTACCCCGCCCGGGACGTCGGTCAGGGAGTCCCTGCCGCCGTCGTCATCGTCGAAGTCGTCGTCACGGTCGGGCGTTCTCATCCTCGATGTCCTCAATGTTCTCCGGGAGGAACGGCGCCAGGTCCGGCAGGTCGTCCAGGCTGGCCAGGCCGAGCCGCTCCAGGAAGTATCCGGTGGTCCGGTACAGGATGGCTCCGGTCTCGGAGTCGGTTCCCGCCTCCTGGGCGAGACCGCGCAGCACCAGGGTGCGCACGACGCTGTCGCAGTTGACGCCGCGCACGGCCGACACCCGGGCGCGGCTCACCGGCTGGCGGTAGGCCACCACGGCCAGGGTCTCCAGCGCCGCCTGGGTCAGCCGGACCTCCTGCCCGTCACTGACGAAACGCTCGACGAGCGGCGCGCAATCCTCGCGGGTGTAGAAGCGCCAGCCGCCCGCTATCTCCCGCAGGTCGAAGCCACGGCCCTCGGCGACGTAGGAGACGGCCAGGTCACGGAGTTCGGCCTCCACCTCGCTCCGCGGGCGCTCGAGCACCTGAGCCAGCACCACGACCGGCACCGGCTCGTCGGCCACCAGCAGGATCGCCTCCAGGCTGGCCCGCAGCCCGGGGCCCGCCTCCTCTGTGCCTGTCTCTCCGGTGCTTGTCTCGCCGGTGCTTGTCTCGCCGGGAGTTTCGCTTGTCATTCGTCGTCGCTTTCCGTCAGCTCATTGACGCTATCAGTGTCGCCGGTGTCTTGGTCTGCCGTGCCCGTCCACGTCACGTAGAGCTCACCGAGCGGGGCGACCTGCTCGAAGGACACCGCCTCCTCCCGGTACAACTCGAGCAGGGCCAAGAACGAGGCCACCACCTCGTAGCTGCCCGCGGCGCCGGCGGTCAGCCGCCGGAAGCTGGCCCGGCCGAGTTCGCGCAGCAGGGTGGCGATAACCCGGGCCTGGTCCCTGATGCTGATCACCGGGGCGTGGATGTGGCCGGTGTCCACCTTCGGTGGCGGCTTGGGGGTGAGCGTGAGCGAGGCGAGCCGGGCGAATTCGGCCGGGCCCAGGCCCAGCAGCACCTCGGGGAGCAGTTGCGCGAACCGGGGCTCGAGCGGGACCCGGCGCGGGAACCGGCGGGCCGAGGCGGTCATCCGCGCGGCGAAGACCGCCGCGACCTCCTTGTACGCGCGGTACTGCAGCAGCCGGGCGAAGAGCAGGTCCCTGGCCTCGAGCAGGGCGAGGTCCTCTTCGTCCTCTACCTCACCGGACGGCAGTAGCCGGGCGGCCTTCAGGTCGAGCAGGGTGGCCGCGACGACGAGAAAGTAGCTGACCTGGTCCAGGTCCCAGCCGTCGGAGCGTTCCGAGATGTAGGCGATGAACTCGTCGGTGACCTGGGAGAGCGCGACCTCCGTGATGTCGAGCTTGTGCTTGGAGATCAGCGCGAGCAGCAGGTCGAACGGCCCCTCGAACACGTCCAAGTGCACCTGGAAGCCCGACCGGGGCGCGCCGTCCGACCTGTCCGCGCCCTCCGGGCCGCCGCCGAGGTCGGTGCCTTCCATTTCCACGATCATGACGGTAGCGAGGCCGGCGGCCCGCTAGGGCATGGATGCGGGCGTCCGGGCCGGGACCCGGTGGGGTAAACCGTCTCCGCTCCCCTGATTTCCGATGGCCTGATTTCCGAGGGCCTGATTTCCGACAGCCTGATTTCCGACGGCCAGGTTCTCGCCGGGCCGGTTCTCTCCGGCCCCGTTCCCGCTGGCGCTCTGCTGTTCGATGGCCCGGTTCTCGCTGGCGATGCGACGGGCGAGCAGGCTGTCCCTGCCGCGGGCGTCGAGGTCGGCGAGCAGGACGGCGATGGCCTCCCGGACGATCCGGCCGCGGTCGGCGGCGGCACCGTAGCGCAGCAGCGCGAGCCGGGCACGTTCCAGGTCAAGTAGTTCCTCGGCGGACAAGTAGACGGTGATCTTCTGGGTGTGCCTCTCCCGTCCGCTGGCCCGGCGCTGATCGCCTCCGTCCGGGCCAGGGGCAGCGGGCCGCAAGAGCTCAGCGACCCCAGGCAGGCTTACCCTCCGTGACCGTCCCCTGCCTGTCGCCACCGCTCCAGTACCTCCTTGGCCAGCTCCCGGTAAGAATGAGCCCCCGTTGACCCGGAATCGAAGCTGGTAATAGGCTCTCCGGCCACCGTAGCGTCCGGGAACCTCACTGTGCGGTTGATTACAGTATGAAAAACCTTGTCGCCGAAACCATTAACCATGCTGGCCAGGACTTCACGGGTATGAAGCGTCCGCGAGTCGTACATAGTGGCGAGCACGCCATCTATTGTTAGCTTCGTGTTCAGACGGCGGGACACTTTTTCGATGGTCTCCATCAGCAGCGCCACGCCGCGCATCGCGAAGTACTCGCACTCGAGCGGGATGACCACGCTGTCGGCGCAGGCGAGCGCGTTGATCGTCAGCAGGCCCAGAGACGGCTGGCAGTCGATCATGATGATGTCGTAGTCCGGCATCAGCGGCTGCAGCACCCCGCCGAGCACGTACTCGCGGCCGACCTCGTGCACCAGCTGGACCTCGGCACCAGACAAGTCGATGTTGCTCGGCAGCAGGTCCATGCCGTCGACGCTGGTCTTGTACAGCACGTCGTGCGCGGCGACGTCGCGCTCCATCAGCAGGTTGTAGACCGTGTTATCGATGTCGTGCGGCTGGATGCCGAGCCCGACCGAGAGCGCCCCCTGTGGGTCGAAGTCCACCAGCAGGACCCGGCGGCCCTGCTCGGCCAGCGCAGCGCCGAGGTTGATCGTGGTGGTGGTCTTGCCGACGCCGCCCTTCTGGTTGCAGACCGCGATGATGCGGGCGGGGCCGTGCACCACGAGCGGCTCGGGATGAGGGAAGGCCGAGTAGGGCCTCCCGGTCGGACCTAGCTCTCCTGCCTGGGGCTCGGTCATACGCGTTGCTGCCACCAGCGCGAACCTCCCGTGCTAAGGCCGGGACGATGCCCACGGAACCTTCGATGGACTCTAGGGCCTCGTCCCGGCGCCGGCAAGCAGGCTCGCCGTTTACGCCCGATATCCGTCTGGCCCCGGGTCAGGAAGGCCGCGTCGGCTCCGCGCGGGTCTTCTCCCACCAGGGAACCGATTGATGGGACGCTTCGCCGCTGCTGGGGTGCTCGGCCGCGGTCTGGCCGCTGGAGTGCTGGGCGGCCGGGACCTGGCTCGCGTGCTCAGCGCCTGGGGGCTTCGCCGCGGCGGGGTGACCGTGGCTGTCCAGGAGGTCGACGCCGGGGAACTGGCTGGCGGCGGTCAGCCCGCCCGGGACGTGGCCGCCGGCGGCCAGCTCGTCCAGATGGTCGGCGTGGGCCTCGTCCGGGTAGGCGCTGGCCGGCAGGAGCCTGAACCCGGACGTGAAGGCCTTGACCCCGGGCAGCTCAAGGTGGTGCCGCTTGCTGAGGACCTCGACCTCGTGGACGGTCAGGGCGACGCCGACCTCGCCGCGCCCGGAGTGGACGGCGGCGAGCCGGCCGGCGTGAATCCCGGCCACCAGGCCCGTGACATCGAACAGCACGGACAGCCCAAGCTGAAGGGTGTGCACCCGGTGCCCGTCGACCAGGATGCCGACCGCGGGCTGCTGGACGGTGGTGATCCGGTGCGGGGCCAGCCCCACCAGTTCCTTGCTGCCCGGCATGTCCAGCGTCCGCCGCGCGGCGGAATAGATGTCGCGGTGCTCGCGCCAGCCGGTTACGAGCACCTCGATCAGGTCGACCTTCAGCAGCACCGCCGCGGCCGCCGCGGCCTCCCGGACAGCGGCTTCCCTCGTCACCCGCGGGAGGCGCTCCATGGCCCGGACCAGGCCGCGGCCGGCCGACATGATGTGCCGGGTCAGCGCCTCCGGAGCGTCCGCGGACGATCCGAACAGCAGGTCAGCGGCGGTGAGCGGGCCGTCGGGCCCGGCAGGTGTCATGAACCGATCTCTTCGAGGATGGTGATGACTTCGGCCGGGAGGGGTTCGAGGCGCACCGTGTAGGTCTCATCCACGCCGATCTCGTGCATCTCGTGGATGCTGACCGGCCCGGGCCGGCCCGGTTCGGGCACGGCCCGCACGTCCGACGGCGGCGCGGGCGGCGGGCGCTTGCGCGCGTGCCTGGGCGGGCCGCCGCGCAGGCGCCGCACGGCCAGCGCCAGGGCCGCGGCGACGGCTACGACCGCGACCGCCGCCAGCGCGACGATGACCGGCGTCGGCACCGTGTCCGAGGTCAGGACCGCGGTCGGCTCGGCGGACGCCTCACCGGACGAGCCGCTCACCGTGCCCTTGACGTCGAGAGCGGTCACCACGAAGTAGTACCTGGTGCCGTTCTTGAGCCCGGTCACGGTGGTGCTCGTCCCTGTCGTGCTGCGGACCGGGGTGCCCAGGGGGAAGCCCGGGCTTGTGCCCTCGTAGACGTCGTACCTCGCGGGCGCGGATGCGGTGCCCGCCGGCGCCGTCCACGACAGGCTCACCTGGCCGTTGCCCGGGGTCGCGGTCAGCCCGCCCGGCGCCCCGGGGGTTCCGGCGCCTCCCGGTGTCCCGGAGGCCGGTCCCCCGGCCGTCTGGGACGCCGAGACGGATGCGGACGCCGAGGCCAACGCCGACGCGGAGCCCAGCGCCGGCGCGGCCGACGCTTCGCCGGACTTGTTTCCCTGTCGTTTGGCCTGGTTGACCGCGGCCACCGTGAAGTAGTACGTGGTGCCGTTGGTCAGCCCGGTGACCGTGTAGCCGGTCGCCGTCACTAGGGCGCCGTTGACCGGGCTCTTGGACTCACCGCCGGGGCTGGTCCCCTGGTAGACCTCATAGCCGGCGATCCCGGCGCCCCCGTCGGAGGCCGGCGCAGTCCAGGACAGGGTGACGCGGCCGTGGCCCGGGGTCGCGGTCAGCCCGGCGGGCGCGCTGGGGTTGGTGACCGGGGCGGCGGGGGTGGCGGACGCGACACCCGACCCGGCACCTTGGCCCGCCTTGTTGACCGCGGTCACCTTGAAGTAGTACGTGGTGCCGTTGGCGAGGTTCTTCACGGTCGCGCTGGTGCCCGTGGCGCTGGCGACCGGCTTGCCGGTGATGGTGCTGGCGGTTCCCTCGTAGACGTCGTAGCCGGTGATCTGCGCGCCGCCGTCGGAGGCGGGCGCCTTCCAGGACAGGCTCACCTGGGCGTTGCCCGGGTCCGCCGGTCAGCCCGCGGGGTCCGGCGGGATCCGGGCCAGGATCACCGTGATGTCGTCTTCGTAGCGCCCGGCGAGCGACGTGATCAGCGCGTCACAGATGGCTTCCAGGGGCCCGTGTTCCCGGGCGAGCACCGACCGGAGCGCGAGGATGCCCTGGTCGAAGGATCGGGTTCGGCTTTCCACCAGCCCGTCGGTGTACAGGGCCAGGACGGCCCCTTCGGGGAGCTTGATGCGTGCTTGCCCGTAGGTGGCCGGGCCGAGGCCCAGCGACTGTCCCGCGGGCAGTTCGGGGACCCGGGTGGTGCCGTCGGGCAGGGCCAGGATCGGCGGCAGGTGGCCCGCTCCGGCCAGCGTGCAGGAATGGCTGCCGGGGTCGATGACGGCGTAGGCGCAGGTGGCGAGCGTGATGCGCTGCAGCAGCGCGGTCGATCGGTTCAGCCGCTCCAGCAGTTCGGCGGGCGCCAGGTCGAGGTCGGCCAGCGCGTGAGCGGCGGCGCGCAACTGGGCCATCACCGCGGCGGCCTCGGGACCGTGGCCCATGACGTCGCCGACGACCAGTCCCGTCCGGTCGCCGGGCAGCGGGATGAGGTCGTACCAGTCACCGCCGATGACGTGGCCGGCGGTCGGCAGGCACCGCCCGGCGATCTCCAGCCCGGCCGGCATCGGCGGCTTGGCGGCGAGCAGGCCGCGTTGCAGGGCGTCGGCGATCGACCGCTGCCGGATCAGCGCCAGGGCGTTACCGATGGCCGTTCCCGCCTGCGCCCCGAACCTGGCCGCGGCCACGGCATCGCGATCGCCGAAGGCGGGCATGTCAGGGGCGCGGACAAGCACCAGGAACCCGGTCACGGTGTCGCGCGCGGTGACGGGGACCGCGAGGAACGAGGTGTAGCCGGACAGCACCTCGCGGCCGTCCGGGCGGACCTGCTCCAGCGTATGGCCGTCGGGCTCGCGGAAGGCGGTGGGGCGGCCGCTGGTCACGCAGCGGGCGCAAGGCGAGTCCGCGGCGAAGGCGATCACCTCGCCGGGCGGGAAGGCGGCGACCGGAACCCGCCGGCCGTTCCGGGCGAACATCGTCCCGAGCCTGCGCGCCACGACCTGCCCCCCGACGGGCCGGCCCGTTGACTCGGCCCCCTTGAGCAGGTGCTCCAGCACGAACACGCCGACGCCCTGGGCGAACCCGGGGATGATGGCGGCCACGATCAGGCGGGCGATCTCGGCCAGGTCCAGGCTGACGGGCCCCACCGAAGCGGGCCCTGTCTCAGCGGGCCCGACCGAAGCGGGCCCCGGATCAGCGGGCATGGCAGGGTCAGGCAGCCTGATACGACGGCCCGCCGTCGCGTCCGGATCCTCTGTCACCTGCTACCTCGGCTTGGGGAGCAATGCCGCCGCACAGGGCCAGCCAGCCACAACTGGCCTGAACCGGGTAAGCACACCTTATCCGGCGCGCAGGCACGGGTCCACACGAACCACCGCCGTTAGGATGACCCGGGGGTCTAGGTCCGGTCAGTGCGGGACGGAGGCGACGATGACCGTGGAGCCAGCCTGGGAACCTCCGGAGATCGACACGAGCAAGGCGAACATGGCCAGCGTGTGCGCCAGCCGGGTCGCGCCCCCGGCTAGAAGCGGTGGGCGGCGAGGGTGAAGCGCGGCTCGGGCGAGGCGCCGCCGCAGGCCAGGTCGGCGGCGATCTCGCCGACCAGCGGCGCGAACTTGGCTCCGTGGCCCGAACAGGGCGAGCAGACCACGAAAGGCCCGTGGCGGTCCAGGAGGAAATCCTCGCTGGGGGTCGAGGTGTACAGGCAGGTCACCTCGCCGACCGGCGCCGGGTCCAGGCCGCCGAGCCGGTCCCGGACGAACGCGCGGACCCGGTCCCTCACTTCCGGGCGGACGATCCCGTCCCGCTCGTCACCTGTGGTGACCCTGCCGGGAAGGTGCTCGCCGACCTTGACCGCGCCTGGCACCTCGCCGTCCCGCCCGGCGGGCACGCCGTACCTGATGATGTCGTCGTAGCAGATGAACACCGGCCACGGCCCCGCCGGGCGCGGGGTGAAGTGGAAGGCCTCCACCTGGGTCACGGCCAGCGGCGGCAGCGGCACCTGCCCGCCGAGCAGCGGTTCCAGCCACGCCCCCGCGGCGACGACCACCGCCGGCGCGCGCCACGACCGGTCCGCGGTGTGCACGGTGGCGCCCGCGCCGTCCGCCTCCAGCCGCAGCGCCGGCGAGCCGTAGCGGATCTGCGCGCCGCGCGCGGCGGCGATCCCGCGCATCGCGGCCATCGCCCGCTCGGGGTCGATCACCCCGCCGTCGGGGTGGAACAGGACCGGTTCGGGGCCGAACGCCATGCCAGGCCACCGTTCGGCCGCCTCCCCGGCCGCCATCAACTCCGCCGACACCCCGAACCCGGTCAGGATCTCGTACATCTTCTCCTGTACGCGCGCCGGGCCGTAGTCGATCACCCCGGTGGTGGTCACGAGCGTCTCGCCCGCCTCGTCGGCCAGCTGCCGCCACAGCGCCTGGACCTGGCCGGTCAGCCGCACGTAGAGCGGGTCCGGGTAGGCCCTCCGGAAGATCCGGGCGCTGCCGTGCGAGCTGCCGCGCCGGTGCCCGGGCTGGAAGGCCTCCAGCAGCACCACCGAACGCCCCCGGCTGGCCAGGGCCCGCGTCGCAGCCGACCCGGCCAGTCCGGCGCCGATGACGATCACGTCCGCCTGTTCCGCGCGCATGGCCCTACCGTAACTGCGCATATTATATGCATACACTTATAATATGCCTTAACTTATTATCAGTGCCCTGTTATCATTTCGCCCACGATGAGCGCGTTCCCGGACGATCGACGCGACCTGGCCGCGATGTTGTGGCCCCTGGCCAGGACGCTGATCGCGCGCGAGGAACCGGCCCTGCAGGCGCACGACATCTCGATGTGGGGCTACATCGTGCTGACCGCGCTGGTCGAGCAGCCAGTGCGGACCCAGGCCGCGCTGGCGCAGGCCATCAACGCGGATAAGAGCCGCATCATCGGCGTGCTGGATGAACTGCAGCAGCGCGGGCTGATCCGGCGCCAGGCGGACACCGCCGACCGGCGGGTGCACCTGCTCTCGCTGACCCCGGCGGGTGACCGGCTGCGGCGATCGGTGGAGGCCGCGATCCGCGGCAGCGAGGAAGAGGTCCTCGCGGCCCTGCCGCCCGGCGACCGCGAGGCGTTCCTGCGTTCCCTCAAGGCCCTGTACGAGCGTTACCGTGCGCCATGAGAGGGTAGGCGCGGAGGTAACCAGAGTGAAGATTGGCCTGCAGATCCCCGATTTCACCACGCCGGACGGCCCGCCGCGGCTCGGCGCGGACCTGGCCACCGTCGCCCGTACCGCCGACGAGGGCGGATTCGAGTTCATCGCGGTCATGGACCACTTCTTCCAGATCCGCGGGGTCGGCGCTCCCGAGCGCGAGATGCTCGAGGCCTACACCACCCTCGGCTACCTGGCGGCCTGCACGTCCCGGGCCAAGCTGGTCACGCTGGTCACCGGCGCCGTGTACCGGCATCCTGGCGTCCTGGCCAAGATCGTCACCACGCTGGACGTGCTGTCCGGCGGCCGGGCGTGGCTCGGCATCGGCGCCGCCTGGAACGAGGAGGAGTCCCGCGGGCTTGGCATCCCGTTCCCGCCGGTGGCCGAGCGGTTCGAGCGGCTCGAGGAGACCCTGCAGATCTGCCTGCAGATGTGGGCCGGCGACGAGAGCCCCTATCCGGGCCGGCACTACCAGCGCCCGCTGAACTCACCGCAGTCGCTGACCAGGCCGCATCCCCCGATCATGATCGGCGGCGGCGGGGAGAAGAAGACGCTGCGGTTCGTGGCCAAGTACGCAGACGCGTGCAACCTGTTCCCCACCCCGGACCTGGCCAGGAAGCTGGACGTGCTGCGCGCGCACTGCGAGGCCGAGGGCCGGGACTACGACGAGATCACCAAGACCTGCTACTTCATCTTCGACGTCGGCGAGAAGGGCGAGAAGACCGGCGAGGTGGTCGACCGGCTCGGCCAGATGGCCGAGCTCGGCTTCGACCTGGCGATCGGCGCGGTGGCCAACGTCTGGCAGGTCACCCCGCTCGAGGTGATCGCCGCCGACGTCATCCCCGCCGTAGCCGGTCTCTAATGTGCCGAACGGGCTGGGTGCCTGCCCAGGCGCCCGTCCGTGCGGTTCTCGTTGGCATGCTCGGCGGCCTCGGCGCTGCAGTCGTCGCCGCGTGCTGACAGCCCGGCCACCACGCCCGCGATATCGCCCACCGGGCGGTTCTGGCTCAGCTTGGCCTTGGCCTGGATCCGGGTGATCTGCAGCTCGAGGCCGACGATGGCGCGCAGCTGGCCCTCGACGAACGCGCGCGGCGCGTCGTCCACTGACCATTCGGGCGCCTGTCCCGGTGAGGCCAGCCTGGCCGCCTCGTGCTTGGCGGTCAGCCGCCGGACGACGTCCTCGACCCAGGACGGGTCGTCGTGCACGACCAGCCGGCCGTACACGTGCGCCGTCACGTAGTTCCAGGTCGGAACCACCCGGCCGTGCTCGGCCTTGGCCGCGTACCAGGACGGGGAGATGTACGCGTCCGGGCCGCGGACGATGGCCAGCGACTCCCCCAGGGCCGGTGCGCGCCACTGGTCGTTGTTGCGGGCCACGTGACCGTACAGAGCGCCGTGCTCGCCAGTGGCCGGCTCGTAGGCGAACGGCAGCATCGTGGCCAGCAGGCCGTCCGCCGTGAGCGTGATCAGGTCGGCGGCGCCGTGCCTGGTCAGCAGCTCACTCACCGTCGCCTCGTCGGCCGCGAAATGCGCGGGAATGTACATGAAAGCCAGGCTACCTGCGGAAGGACCGGGTCAGGCTGCCCCAGACGGCGTCGTAGCCGGGCTGGCGGTGCGCCGCCTCCATGGCCTGCCGGGTCGGGACGATCATCCAGCGGCTCTCGAACATAAAGGCCAGCGTGCCGTCGACCTTCTGCGGCGCCAGCTCGGCCGTGCTGGCCCGGGCGAACGTCTCGGCGTCCGGGCCGTGCGAGGCGAAGGTGTTGTGCAAGCTGGCCCCGCCGGGCTCGAACCCCTCGGCCTTGGCGTCGTAGACGCCGCGCACCAGGCCCATGAACTCGGACATGATGTTGCGGTGGTACCAGGGCGGGCGGAAGGTGTCCTCGCCGACCAGCCAGCGCGGCGGGAAGATCACGAAGTCCACTCCTGCCAGGCCGGGCAGCTCGCTGGGCGAGGTGAGCACGGTGAAGATGGACGGGTCCGGGTGGTCGAAGCTGATCGTGCCGATCACCATGAAGTTCGCGGTGTCGTACTTGTAGGGCGCGTAGTTCCCGTGCCAGCCGACCACGTCCAGCGGCGAGTGGTCGTAGTCGGCGGCCCACAGGTTCCCGCCGAACTTCTGGACCACCTGTACGCTCCCGGCCCGGTCCTCATAGCCTGCCACCGGGGCCAGGAAGTCACGCTCGTTGGCCAGCCCGTTCGCCCCGATCGGACCGCGTTCGGGCAGCGTGAACGCGGCGCCGTAGTTCTCGCACAGGTAGCCGCGGACTGGCCCGGCGGGCAGTTCGACGGCGAACCTGATGCCGCGCGGCACCACCGCGATCTCGCCGGGCGCCACCGCGAGCGGCCCGAGTTCGGTGCGCAGCAGGACCGGTCCGTGCTCGGGCACGAACAGCAGCTCGCCGTCGGCGTCGGTGAAGTACCTGTCGGTCATGGACCGGTTCGCGGCGTATACGTGCGCGGCCATCCCGGTGCGCGTCCTGAGGTCGCCGTTGCCGCCCATCGTGTACAGCCCGTCGATGAAGTCGGTTTCCCCGGCGGGCATCGGCAGGGCGTCCCAGCGGAGCCGGTTCGGGTCGGGCTCGATCTCGTCGAACGGCGTGCCCCGCAGGGTCCCGTTCCCGATGCGGGAGAACCTCGGGTGAGCCGCCGACGGCATGATCCGGTAGACCCAGGTCCGCCGGTTGACCGCGCGCGGCTGGGTGAACGCGGTCCCGCTGATCTGCTCGGCGAACAGGCCGAGCGGTGCCCGCTGGGGCGAGTTACGGCCCGCGGGCAGCGCCCCGATGACCGCCTCGCTGGCAAACTCGTTCCCGAACCCCCGCTGGTAGATGCACTCGTCCGTGTTGCTCACCTCCTCATGATAGGAAGCGGCCCTGACCCTCCTGACTCACCGCGACCGGGGCGGGGTGGGGCGGGTTTGGTGGCGGTGAGAGGTGGGATGCTGAAGTGGACTGGCTCTGGAGGTTTAGCGGTGGCGGACAAGTGGCTGACGTTCGATTGCTACGGGACGGTCGCGGACTGGAACACGTGCATGGGCGGGGCGCTTCAGGCGGTCGCCGGGGCGGACGCCAGCCGGCTGCTCACCGCTTACCACCAGGCTGAGCTCGAGATCGAGGCCGGTCCCGGCTGGCGGCCCTACCGGGAGGTGCTGATCGCGGGGCTGGCGCGGGCGGCCGAGCGCGAGCGCGTCGCGCTGCCGGGCGGCTCCGAGGAGGCGTTCGTCCGGGCCTGGCCGGACATGCCGGTGTTCGGCGACGCCGGTCCCGCGCTGACCGCGCTGCGGGAGCAGGGCTGGCGGCTGGCGTTCCTGACGAACTGTGACGATGACCTGTTCGCCACCACCAGGACGCGGCTGCCCGCACCGTTCGACCTGTGGGTCACCGCGCAGGAAGTGCGCAGCTACAAGCCGGACCTCGCGCACTTCAGGAAGTTCGCCGAGAAGACCGGGGCCACCCGGGCGAACTGGATTCACGTGGCCAACAGCTGGGTGCACGACATGATGCCCGCGGCCCGGATGGGACTGCGCTCGGTGTGGGTGGACCGGGACCTCACCGGGCACCCGGCCAAGCTCGCGGACCGGCGGGTGACCAGCATGCGCAGGCTCCCGGAGGCGGTCAGCGACGTCAGCGCGATAGCCGCTAGGGGCTGAGCGGGCCGGCGAAGGCCGAACTGTCGGCCGAGCACGCCGCGGCGGCGGTGATGCCGCCGGTGGACTGGGCCAGGCTCGCGACGCCCGAGGAGGACGCCGAGGCGGAGGGGCTCGCCGCGGTGGACGGCGGCGAGGACTGGACGGCGGGGGTGGCCGAGACCTGCGGGGTCCGCGGGCCCTGCGGCACCAGGCCGGTGAAGTCGGAGCCGAGGATCAGGTTGACGGTGCCGGGGGCCTGGCTGGCCACCTGGAGCAGGGTGACGTTGGTGAGCTCCCGCTTGAGGGTGTTCACCGCGGCCATGTCGGCGGTCGCGGAGTACTCGATGACCGACTTGGTGTAGGCGAAGTTCGGCGCGTCGCCGGTGCCCGTCACGACGAAGCCGCGGCTGGTCAGCCCGGCGGCGGCCTCGCTGGCGACACGTGAGACGCCCGAGCCGTTCAGCACCTCGACCTTGACGTTGGACGGGCTGGTGGTGAGCACCTGGGCGCCACCGGAACCCGAGGAGGGACCGGGGGCGGTGGGGACCTTCGGCACCGTCATGTCCCGAGCGATGGCCCCGAACACCTCGCTGGCCTGCGGCTGCATGAACTGAACGCGGTTGGCGTTCTGCGTCCACGGCTCGTGCGGCGCCGTGATGAACTGGACGTCCTGGCCGGACAGGCTGCGGAAGCTCTCCCCGATGTGGACCAGGTCCGAGACCGTCATGCCGGCGTCCGTGGTCATCGAGGCTGCCGCGTCGCTGACCACGGACAGCAGCCTGAGCGGGTTGGACAGCAGGCCGCCGTGCAGCACGCCCTTGACCACCTGGGCGGACATGAACTGGTCGCGCTGGATCCGCTGCAGGTCGGAGCCGTCGCCGAGGTCCTCCCTGGTGCGCCAGAAGGCCAGCGCCTGGACGCCCGTGATGTGCTGCTCGCCCAGCTTGAGGTTCAGGCCGGACACCGGGTCGTTGACGTTGAACGGCACGCAGACGGTGACGCCGCCCAGGTCGTTGACGACCTTGACGAAGCCGAGCATGCCGATCCCGATGAAGTGGTCGATGCGGACGCCGCTCACCTGCTCGACGGTCTTCCACAGGCAGGTCGGGCCGCCGATCTGCAGCAGCGAGTTGATCTGGACGGCGCCGCCCGGATTGGCCTGCTGGCCGGCGTAGCCGGGGCCGCTGTCGCACTCGTACACCGGCACCATGGTGTCGCGCGGGATGCTGACCACCGTGAGCCTGTGCCGGCCGGGCGAGATGTGCACCAGCATGATCGTGTCGGTGTTGTTGCTCTGGTCGTGGCCGGTGCGCAGGACGTACTGCTGGTGGGGGGTCAGGCCGGTGCGGCTGTCGTCGCCGTACACCAGGAGGTTCAGCGAGTTCGTGCTGTACACCGGCGGGCGGTGGCCGAGGGCGGTCGACGGGACCGTCACCCGGGTGATGCTGTCGTATACCGCCCGGTACTTCAGGTACGCGCCCAGCGTGCCCGCGGCCACGATGACGACCGCCCCGACGGCAACCCAGCGGAGCACGTGCCGCTTGCCGCCCGGCGGCTGCCTCCGCATGCGTGACCTCCCCGCCGCGACTGGGTGGGCCAGTCTGTGGCAGAACGGATCTTCGTAGCCAGTAGTTCCCAAAATGTTACCCAGCATCCCGGGTTTCATCCGTATCGGCACGCTCGCAGTAACCAGCCCGTAAGGGGTCAAGGGAGGCGGGGGCGGGGCAGGGGTCAGACGGATCGGCCGCTAGGCGGGGCGGGAGCGGAGGACGCGGCCGCCAGCCTGCGCAGGGCGGCGCGGACCAGGGCGGGGTCGGTGGTGGTCCAGAACGGCGGCAGCGAGGCGCGCAGGAAGTCGCCGTAGCGGGCGGTCACCAGCCTGGGGTCGAGGACCGCCACCACGCCGCGGTCGGTCACCGTCCGCAGCAGCCGCCCGGCGCCCTGGGCCAGCAGCAGCGCCGCCTGCGACGCCGCCACCGTCATGAACCCGTTGCCGCCGCGGGCGGCCACCGCGCGCTGCCGGGCCGAGGCGAGCGGGTCGTCTGGCCGCGGGAACGGGATCCGGTCGATGACCACCAGCTGCAGCGAATTCCCCGGCACGTCCACCCCCTGCCATAGCGACAGCGTGCCGAACAGGCAGGTCGGCTCGTCCTCGGTGAACTGCCTGACCAGCTGGGCGGTGACGTCGTCGCCCTGGCAGAGCAGCGGCTGGCTGATTCGCTCGCGGAGCGCCCCGGCCGCCTCCTTGGCCGCCCGCATCGAGGAGAACAGGCCGAGCGTGCGCCCGCCCGCCGCGCCGATGAGCTCCTCCAGCTCGGTCAGGTACGCCTCGGGGAGCTGGTCCCGGCCCGGCGGCGGCAGGTGCCTGGCCACGTACAAGATGCCGCTGCGCGGGTGGTCGAACGGCGAGCCGACGTCGAGACCCTTCCAGGGAAGGGGTTCCGAGCTACTGGGGGGACTTGTCCCCCCCAAGGGGGGTCTGGGGGGATGGCTCCCCCCAGGAGCAGGGGGGGTCTGGGGGGGATCGTTCCCCCCTGGCAAACACAGTCCCCACTGGATGGCCAGCGGGGTGAACGAGCCGCCGAGGGCGAGCGTGGCCGAGGTCAGCGCGACGGTGCGCTCGCCGAACAGCCGGGCCCGCAGCACCCGGCCGACCTCGAGCGGTGCCACCCGCAGCGTGGGCGGCCGGCGGGTGTCCTCGGCGAACGGACGGTCGAGCCACACCACCTCGTCGCGCTCGGTGATCTGCTCGCCGAACGCGTCCAGGATCCGGCTGGCGGTGCGCTGCAGCTCATCGAGCGAGGCCAGGGTGATCCGGGCCGCAGCCATCCGCTGCGGATCGTCCTCCTCGGCCGGGGCGCTGGTCCGGATCGCATCGGCGCACGCGGCCGCCGCGTCCTGGACGGAGGTCAGCGTGGCGGCCAGCGCGTCGGACAGCTTGTCCATCCGGCCCGCGGGCGCGTCGCCGAGGTCGATGCTGAGCGCGGACGCCGCGTGGCGCAGCTGGTCGGCCACGGCGGGGGCCGCGCCCTCGGCAACGGCGGACTCGGTCAGCCGCCCGGCGCGGCGGGCCGCGGTGTCCACCGCGGCCCCGGACAGCTCCCCCGTGGTGGCCGAGGTGACCCGGTCCACCAGGTCGTGCGCCTCGTCGACGATGACCACGTCGTGCTCGGGCAGCACGTCGATGTCGGACGTGGCGTCGATCGCCAGCAGCGCGTGGTTGGTCACCACGACGTCCGCCCGGGCGGCCGCCTCCCGGGCCCGCTCGGCGAAGCATCGGGAGCCGAACTTGCAGCGCTGCGCGCCGATGCACTCCTGCGCGCTCACCGAGACCTGCCGCCAGGCCGCCTCGGGCACGCCGGGCACCAGGTCGTCCCGGTCGCCGGTGGCGGTCTGTTCGGCCCACTCGTGCAGGCGCTTGACCTGGCGGCCCAGCGGAGAGGCAGGGCCCGCATCCGCCGGGTCGAACAGCACGTCCTGCGGGTCATCGGTCGGGCCGCCCTGCTCGCGGTTCAGGCACAGGTAGTTGCGCCTGCCCTTGAGGATGGCGAACGTCGGCTCGCGGGCCAGCAGCGGCTTGAGCGCGGCGATCAGGCGCGGCAGGTCGCGGTCGATCAGCTGGCGCTGCAGCGCGATGGTGGCGGTGGCCACCACCACCGTGCCGCCCGTGGTCACCGCGTGCCGCACCGCAGGGACCAGGTAGGCCAGCGACTTACCCGTGCCGGTGCCGGCCTGCACGGCCAGGTGCTCCCCGGTCTCGATGGCCGCCCGCACCGCCTCGGCCATCTGGACCTGGCCGGGCCGCTCGGCGCCGCCGATCGCGGTGACCGCGGCGGCCAGGAGCTCGGTGACGTCGGGCACTGCCCCGGAGGCCGGGGAGTCTGTAGCTGCGGGCACGTCGGAACGGTACCTCGCGCCACCGTCAGCGACGACCCAGCCGGGCGTGAAAGCAGGTGCGACGGCGTGTCACCCAGGCCCGTTCGGAATAATTCTGTGTCTAACCGAAGGGATAGCGATGACTAGTGCGGAACTACTGGCGGATGCGTTCGGCCGGGTCCAGGAGACCGTGCACGCGGTGGTGCGCGGGCTGACCAGCAGCGAGCTGGCGGAGCGCATCGCTCCGGACGCGAACTCGATCGCCTGGCTCGTGTGGCACCTGGCCCGGGTGCAGGACGACCACGTGGCGGACGCGTTCGGGGTGCCGCAGGTGTGGACCAAGTACGGCAAGCGGTTCGAGCTGCCGCTTGAGCCGTACGACACCGGCTACGGACACAGCTCGGGCCAGGTCGCCCAGGTCACGGTGCCCTCGGGTGACCTGCTCACCGGGTACCACGACGCGGTACACGAGCAGACCGTCCGGCTGGTCTCGGGTATCACGGATCCGGACCTGGACCGGGTGGTGGACGAGGGCTGGGACCCGCCGGTGACGCTGGGCGTGCGGCTGGTCAGCGTCATCGATGACTGTGCGCAGCACGCCGGGCAGGCCGCATTCATCCGCGGCATCCTGCTGCAGCGGTAAGGAGGATCCGGTGCGGAAGACCGCGGCCAGCACGCGCAGCGCCAGCAGCGCGCAGATGACCAGCAGGCAGTAGCCCAGGAACTGGTACAGGCCGATCGTCGCGGTCATGGCCGGGCCGCCCTTCAGCGCCAGCAGCGCCACCGCCATGATCCCGGCGCTGGCCGCGAGCACGGTCAGCACCCCCAGCTGGACCCACCCGGTGATCGTCTTGCGGTCCCGCTCGTCGGCCAGCAGCCTGACGTTGACGCTGAGGCGGCCGCCCTCGACCGCGGACGCGATCCGGTCCACCCGGCGGGGCAGCCTGCGCAGCATCGGCAGCAGGGCGACGATCTCGTCGGCCGCCGCTTCCTTCAGCGAGGCCGGGCCGAGCCGCCCGGTCAGCTCGGACTGGCCGAACCGTTCGGCCTCCGCGACGATGTCGAAGCCGGGCGCGAGCAGCGTGAGCCCGCCCTCCAGCGTCGACAGCGCCCGGAAGGTGGCCGCGAACTCGGGCGGGACGGCCAGCTCGTGCCGGGTCACCAGGCGGAACAGCTCGGCGAACAGGGTAGCGTCCGGGGTACGCCCGGTGGCCAGGTGCCGGACAAGCAGCGCCCCGAGCGACCGCTCCAGCGCCTGCTCGTCGAGGGCGTCGGGCCGGGCGGTCACCTCGAGCAGGGCATCGGTCAGCGCCACCGGGTCGCGCCGGTCCAGCGCGAGCAGCAGCCGCTGCAGGGCGGCGCGGAGCCCGGAGTCCAGTCGGCCGACCGAGCCGAAGTCGATCAGCCCCAGCCGTCCGTCCGCCAGCAGCAAGATGTTGCCCGGGTGCGGGTCCGCGTGGAACACGCCCTCGACGACGATCTGCCGCAGCAGGCAGTCCAGCAGGTCACGGGCCAGCCGCTCGCGGTCGCTGTCGGCCGGGGCGGCCTTGCTCAGCACCTGGCCGTCGAGCCGCTCCATGACCAGCACCCGCCTGGTGCTCAGGTCGTGGTACGCGCGCGGGATCACCACCTGCGGGCCCGGGCCCCCGGCGCCTGCGTCTGGAGCGGCTGCGTCTGGAGCGGCCGCGTCTGGAGCGGCCGCGCCGAACGCGGCGAGGTTCCTGGCCTCCACCCGGAAGTCCAGTTCCTCGCGCAGCGCGGCGGCGAAGCCCTCGGCCAGCGCCGCCACGCCGAGCGTCCTGGCCCACGTCGCTCGCGCCTCGGTCCGGCGGGCCAGCCGGGTGATGATGTCGAGGTCCCGCTCGACCATGACGGGCACCCCGGGCCGCAGGACCTTGACCACGACGCGTTCGCCGGTCAGCAGCGTGGCCGCGTGCACCTGCGCGATCGAGGCCGCGGCCAGC
>WNGL01001940.1_pt1 | contig 47577 bp, 52 predicted proteins | sample 5400591 | NCBI WGS metagenome assembly WNGL01 (sample SAMN13153377, study PRJNA577476) | soil metagenome | isolation source: 80 cm soil or saprolite under Garry oak tree replicate 1 | place: USA:California | collected 2016-06-15 | reverse complement strand
GAAGGACTGCGCGCGCCATCGTGCCACATGTCCGCCGACACGATCTTCGTGGGCTGGGAGCGCAGCCTCGAGACGGCGAAGCTGCTCGGCCACGAGTATCTGATCGTGCCCGATTTCGAAGACTGGACCAAGCAGACGCTGGACGACTGGCGTGAGTGGGCCGACCGCTTCAACACCGCCGGCGCCGTCGCCAGGAAGGCGGGCATCTGGCTCGCGTTCCACAACGAGGCCTACCACCAGAAGCCGATCGACGGGAAGGTGCCGCTCGACGTCTTCATCGACCGCCTCGATCCCACCGTCACGCGACTCCAGCTCGACGTCGGCAACATGCTGATCGGGGGCGGCGACCCGATGGCGTATCTCCAGAAGTATCCCAACCGGTTCTGGAGCTTCCATCTGAAGGACGCCGTCGCCGACCGCTCGAGCGACACCGGGCTGGGGAAGGGGATCTTCGACTTCAAGAAATTCCTCGCGGCGGTGCCGCAGCTCGAGCAGAAGCCGGCCTATGTGGAGCAGGAAGGCGCGACGGAGCCCGCGGCCGAGCTGGACGCCGCGCGCGCCAACTATCAATACCTGCGCAATCTAGAGTTCTGAGACGGATAGCACCGTTCGAAGTGCATGTTTCTAGGCGATACAAAGGAAGGCGCAATGACACTGATTCGATTTCGAGCTTCGCAGGTGCAGGATGCCGACCTGTCCGTCACCTACGACGCGGTCGTCGTCGGCTCCGGCGCGGCGGGTGGGATGGCCGCCCACGTGCTCACGTCGCAGGGCATGAAAGTGCTGCTGCTCGAGGCGGGAAAGAAGATCGACATCAATGCCGAGCTGCGCTCGATGGAGTGGCCGTACGATCACCCGCGGCGCGGCGAAGCGCCGCCCGGATATCATGCGATCCGCTTCAACGAGTACAACGTTCGGAAACCGCCCTACGCCAAGGGCTCCGCCTTCAAGCACGTGTTCTCCTACGTCGGCGGCTGGGGCGGATCGGATTACGTCAAGAACATCCTGGTCGATGAGAAGGACCATCCGTACACCGGCACCAAGTACGCCTGGGTGCGCGCCCGGCTCTTGGGCGGCAAGACGAATATCTGGGGCCGGCTCGCGCTGCGCCTGTCCGACTACGACTTCAAGGGCAAGACCCACGACGGCTACGGCGAAGACTGGCCGATCTCCTACGCCGATCTCGAGCCCTACTACGACAAGGTCGATCTCTACCTCGGCATCTCCGGCCATAAGGAGAATCTGCCGCACCTGCCGGACAGCCTGTTCCAGCGCCCCAACAAGCTGACGGCCTCCGAGGTGAAGCTGCGCAAGAGCCTCGCCGGGATGGGCCGCACTTTGACGCCGTATCGTGCGGGCGTGACGACCGACGGCGTGAAGAACAAGTACCGCAGCAAGTGCTTTGGGCGCGGCGCGTGCGGCCGGCGGCCCGGCGGCTGCGACATCCACGCCGCCTTCGATTCGCCCACAGGACTGATCTATCCCGCGATGGACACCGGGAATCTCACGCTGCGCACTAACTCGATCGCGCACGAAGTGCTGGTCGATCCGAACACCGGCAAAGCCCGCGGGGTCTCGTTCGTGGATTCGCAAAACCACCGCACCTACGAAGCGAAAGCCAAGGTCGTCATCCTGGCGGCGTCCACACTCGAATCAGCCCGTCTGCTCCTCCTCTCGAAATCTCGGGCATACCCCAACGGCATCGGCAATTCGAGCGGCCATGTCGGCCACAACTTCTGCGAGCACGTCATGGGGCCGGGCGTCACGGGGCTCGTTAAGGAGATGGTGGGGGCGCCGCCCACGCTGGATGACGGCAAGCCGGGCGGGTTCTACGTGCCGCGTTTCCGCAACCTCCAGGACAAGCAGCCGGGGTTCATCCGCGGCTACGGCTTCGAGGGCGGCTCCGGCTTTTCGATCTTCCCCGACAGTGCCTGGGACACCCCGGGGTTCGGGGGCCAGTTCAAGAAATCGGTCCGCGAGCATGCGGGCGCCTTCATTAGTATGGGCGGCTTCGGCGAAGTGCTCGCCCGCTACGAGAATTACGTGGATCTGGACCCCGTGGAGAAGGACGCGTGGGGGATTCCGGTGCTGCGCTTCAACTATCAGTTCGGCGACAACGAGAAAAAGATGTGCGAGGACATGGCGAACGCCGGCAAGGAGATGTTCGAGGCGGCGGGCATCGAGGTCGTCGGCGTGGACAAGAACATTCTCACCGAAGGGTGGTCGATCCACGAGCTGGGCACGGCGCGCATGGGCACCGATCCCAAGACGTCGGTGCTGAATCAGTTCCAGCAATCGCACGACGTGAAGAATCTGCTCGTGGTGGATGGCTCGAGTCACGTGAGCGCGTCGTGCCAGAATCCGACGTGGACGATCATGGCGCTGGCGTGGCGCTCCTGCGAGCATCTCGCCGACGAATTCAAGCGGGGGAACGTATGACGATCTCGCGTCGCGAAATGATCCAGCAGACGGCAGCGGCAGCAGCCGCGCTGCCCCTGGTAAGAGCGTTGCCGCCCTTGGCGCCCGTGCCGCCCAAGTTCTTCACGGCCGCCGAGTTTGCGCTGGTCGACGAGATGAGCGACATGATCATTCCGACCGACCCGCAGTCGGGCGGCGCGCGCGCGGCGGGTTGCGCCACGTATATCGATGCCCGGCTGGCCGAGGCATTCGAGAAGGACGAGCCGCAGCACTGGCGCGCGGGGATCAAGGCGGTGGAAGCGCTGTCGCAGGAGATGCACGGCAAGCCGTTTATGGCGTCGACGCCCGATCAGCGCCTGGCGCTGCTCACGCGGATCGCGGTCGCGGAATCGGATCCCAAGAGCGACGCCGAAAAATTCTTTCGCCAGATCAAGGGCGCGACGATCCGGGCGTACTACACGTCGAAGATCGGCATTCACGACGATCAGCAGTACAAGGGCAACGTCATTCAACCGGGAGACTACGCCGGCTACGATGCCACATGAACGGACCGAGCTCGACACGCCGCGCCTGACGCTGTTCGCCTATACGCCCGAGCAGCTGCTCGCGCTGATCGAGCAGCCGGAGCAATTCGAGGAGATCGCCGCCCTCACCCCCGCGGATGGACTGCGGGGGTTTTACGTCTCCGGCGAGGTGTCGCCGCAATGGCTCGACGCGTTGCGCGGCGCCAGGGGGCAGGGGCCCAATCCGTGGCGGCACGGCTTCTTTATCATCGAGAAGGCGAGCGGCGAGATCGTGGGCGGGGCGGGATTCAAGGGCGCGCCGGACGCAGCGGGGATGGTGGAGATCGCCTATGGCGTGGTGCCGTCGCGGCAAGGGCGGGGATACGCCACCGAGGCCGCCCGCGCGTTGATTCATTTTGCAAGCAATGACGCCCGCGTGCGCACGATCCGCGCGCACACGCGGCCGGAGGCGAATGCATCCACGCGCGTGCTCGCGAAATGTGGCTTCGTGCACGTCGGTCCCGTCGTCGACCCCGAGGACGGTCCGGTCTGGCGGTGGGAACGCAGCGCGCACCATATTGGAACCCTATGAGAGAGACCGTCATGAGCGGTACCGGCCAAGCGGTGTTCGTTCCCGGGGAATGGCGCTCGCTCGCCAGCTGTCTGGGTCTCTCGCCGCGCGAATGCGGCATCGTGCGCGCGGTGTTCGACGGCAATTCCGAGAAGGACACCGCAGCGCGGCTGGGCCTGTCGCCCCACACCGTGCACACCTATCTGTGGCGCATCTATCGCAAGCTGCAGGTGCAGAGCCGCGAGGAGCTGCTCGTGCGCGTCTTCGCCGAATTCCGTTCGCTCCCCCCCCCGAAACGCTCCAGTAACGCCCGCAAACGCCCGGACGGCAGGCACCGCGCGTTGTAGCCTGATCAGGTGACCCGGAGTGGGGGTCTTGTCGTTCCTTCCTTCAGGGACATGTTTCGCCGCGTATGCCGTCGTTACGTGCTATTTACACTGCCGTCACGCTTGCCGGCGCCCCGCTGACGCTGTCGGGTCAGGCAGGTGCCGTTTCCCTGCTCATCCGCACCGACGACATCGGCATGAGTCACAGCGTCAACATGGCGATGGAGAAGCTCGTCTCGACCGGCATGCCGGTTTCGGTGTCGGTGTTGTTCGTGTGCCCGTGGTATCAGGAAGCGGTGGAGATTCTGAAGCGACATCCCAACGTCTCCGTCGGCATCCATCTCGCGTTGAATTCGGAGTGGAAGAACTACCGGTGGGGTCCGGTCTCAGGCAGTGCCGCCGTTCCGTCGTTGGTCGATGAGAACGGCTTTTTCTTTCCCTCCTCCGAAGCCCTGCACCAGCACAACCCACAAGTCGCCGAAGTCGAGAAGGAATTGCGGGCGCAGATCGAGCGCGCGCTGCGTTCCGGCGTGAAGATCGATTACGTCGACGAGCACATGGGCACGGCCACGCGCTATCCGGAATTCCGCGAAGTAACGGAGCGGCTGGCCAAGGAATACGGGCTGGGAATGTCGGGCTACTTCGGGGAGGCGATGGACGCGCCGCAGTATTTCGCGGCGCCGGATCGGAAGGCGGACAGTCTGGTCGCGTTCGTCAATCGGTTGAAGCCGGGCGTGAACGCCGTCGTCACGCACGTCGGGATCGACGACGCGGAGCTGGGGGCGTTGCTCGACATGAACACCGACCAGCCGTTGCCCGATATGAGCAAGAACCGTCAGGGGGAGCTCACGGCGCTGACGTCGCCCCGGTTCAGCGCGGCCCTCAAGGCGCGCAATGTGGTGCTGGTGACGTATCGAGACTTGATCACTCGGGAAGGTTTGCAGTCCATGCGGAGACCCGTCGAATGAGGGAGGCGGAGGCGTACATGCAAAAGAAAACCATTCGTGCTCTTGTTGCACTCGTAATGGGCCTGCTGTTCACAGTCACCGTGAGCGGCACGGCTCTGGCGCTCACCGTCCAGGTGCGCGGCGCGACCACCACCACGACGACGGACGCGAATGGGAAGTACTCCATCACGGCGCCGAGCGATGGCGTGCTGCTGTTCGCCCTGATCGGGTACAAGGGCGCCGCCCGCACGATCGCGAGCCGTCCGCAGATCGACATCGTGCTGGACCCGGCGGTCGCGGTGCTGGAGCCGGTGATCGTGACCGGATACACGGCGCAGCGCCGCGCGGACATCACGGGCTCCGTCTCCAGCGTGAACGTCGAGGGGGCGCAGCAGCAGACCTCGACGAGCGTGCTGCAGCGGCTCGACGGCCGCGTGCCGGGCGTCACGGTGGAGGCCGGCGGCGCGCCGGGCTCGCGCAGCACGGTGCGCATCCGCGGCGTCACGAGTTTCCAGAACAACGACCCGCTCTACGTCGTGGACGGGACGCCCGTACAGGAATCGTACCTGAATTTCCTGAACCCGAACGACATCGCCTCCATGCAGGTCCTGAAGGACGGCTCGGCGACGTCGATCTACGGCTCGCGCGCGAGCAACGGCGTGGTCATCATCGAGACGAAGAAAGGCCGGCCCGGGCAGCAGCAGGTGACGCTGGACGTCCGGACCGGTGTCGCCACGCCGACGCACGGCTATGACGACATTCTGATGCAGAATTCGCTCGAGTACTTTCAGGTCGTGAAGACGTCGTACGTCAACGCCGGGACGGGGGTCCCCAGGAACATCTACGGCGATCCCAATAGTCCCAGCGTGCCCCCCTACATCTGGCCAAACGACGGCGTGGGCCAGAGCTGCAACACCGTCGGTGGGACCTGTACGACGGCCGTGGATCCGTCCACCTACTCCTACCCGAACAATCTGATCATGCCCGGGAGCCCCGGGACCAACTGGTGGAAAGCGGTCTTCGGCACGGGCCAATATCGCGACGCGAACCTGGCGGTATCAGGCGGCGGGGATAACAACGCGTACCACCTGTCGTTGAGTTATCTCGACCAGGACGGCACGGCGAAATTCACGCGGTTCCAGCGGGGCGGTGCGCGGCTCAATACGACGTTCAACATGGGCCGCGCCAGCCTCGGGGAGAACATCTCCCTCTCGCGCGAACAACACCATGGCGCCGAGGGACTGATCGATGACAACGTCGGCGAGGGCGGGATCGTCGGCAAGAACATCTTCATGCAGCCGGTGATCCCGGTCCACGACATCGGCGGCAACTGGGCCTCCGGCAAGTCGCTGACGCTCGGCAACCAGTCCAACCCTGCCAAGATCAACTACTACGCGCAGAACAACATCGCGACGAACGACCGCATGTTCGGCAACATATTCGGAACGGTCGATGCGGGCCACGCGCTGTCGCTGAAATCCAAGTTCGGCTTCAATCTCCTCCAGGGTTCGTTCCACGGGTACACGCCCGCGACCCCCGAGGATCACGAGCCGACGAACATCGACGGGATCAACGAGAACTACAGCGGGTTCACGGAGTTGACGATCACCAATACGCTCAACTATTCGCGGACGATGAACCAGCACAACCTCACGGTGCTGCTGGGTCAGGAAGCCATCAAGGCCAATTTCCGCTTCGAGGCGGGCAACTGCGCCAGCCTGCGCAAGAACGACGTCAACTCGCGGTACATCGACGACGCCCTGTGCGATCCGAACTCCAAAAACGTCAGCAGCTCGGGCAGCAAACGGGCGCTGCTGTCGTTCTTCGGCAAGGCGGATTACAACTACGGCGAGCGGTACTATCTCAGCGGAACGATCCGGCGCGACGGCTCGTCCACGTTCGGACCGACCAACCGCTGGGGAACCTTCCCGGCGATCGGCGCCGGGTGGCGGCTCTCACGGGAATCGTTTTTCCAGAGTCTCCCGATTCAGAACGTCATGCTGCGCTTCGGATGGGGCGTCACCGGCAACCAGAACGTGCCGTTCCGTATCTTCAACCAGTACGGCGGCGGCCGGGGCGACACCTTCTACGACATCGGCGGCACCGGGTCCACGATTGTGCCCGGCTTCAAGGCCACCGCGCTCGGCAACACGACGCTCAAATGGGAAGAGAACCACTCGACCAACGTCGGGCTCGATTTCGATTTCGCCAACAGCCGCGGCAACTTCACGGTGGACCTCTACCGCCGCAACACGAGCAATCTGCTCTTCGACGCGCCGCAGCCGGCAGCGGGGGGCTCCGCGGCGCCGCCGATCCTCAACATCGGCAGCATGCGGAACACCGGGATCGACTTCTCGGTCGGCTATCACAGCACGATCGGGAGCACGGTGTGGAGCGTGGCGTTCAACGGCAGCCACTATAAGAACGAAATCACCAAGATCGACGGCGTGGAGACGTTCTTCTTTGGTCGCGGGTCCTCGGTGGTCCGCGAGCAGAACGCCGTGCGCAACGACCTCGGCCACCCGCTCGGCTCCTTCTATGGCTTGATCGCCGAGGGGTACTACGTCGACTCGCTGGACGCCGCGCCGTACTGGAGTCAAGGAGCGCGTCCGGGCCGCATCAAGTTCCGCGATCTGGACGGCGACGGCCAGATCACCGCGGCCGACCGCACGTATATCGGCAGCCCGCACCCCGATTTCACCGCCGGGCTCGATCTGGCGGTGCGGCGCGGCAACTGGGAGGTCAGCGCCACGGTGTTCGGGACCTTCGGCAACCAGATCTTCAACACGCAGAAGTACTGGTATGCGTTCCGGTACTTCCAGACGAACGTGGCCAAGGACATGCTGACCAATTCGGCGCAGCTGGACGGGCCCTGCGCGCCGGCCCCGGCGCCGGCGAAGGGATATATCTGCCCAGGGAAGCTGATCAACGCGGACGCGAAGTACCCGCGGCTCGATAACAGCGACGACTTCAGCCGGCAGTTCTCGAGCTATTGGGTGGAAGACGGCTCGTACGTGCGGCTGCGCACCCTGCAGGTCTCGTACAGCCTGCCGCCCGCCATCGTGCGCTGGATCCCGGCCGCCCGGGTCTACCTGCAGGCGGAGAACCTGTTCACCATCAGCGGCTACTCGGGGCTGGATCCGTCGCTGCCCGTCCCCGCCGCTGGCACGAACGACGGACGCGATATCCGGGATGAATCCCGTGGCATCGACCAGGGCGTGTATCCAAGCAACCGGATCATTACGATCGGCATTTCGACCACCTTCTAACGCACGCGTCTTTACTGAGAGGGACGAAGACGATGAACAGACACATGTGGCAGCGACTGCTGTATAGCGTGGCGGGACTGGTGGTCATCGCCGGCGTCACGTACGCCTGCAAAGACTTCCTGGACCAGCCCGCGCAGGGCACGGTCGATCAGGCGACCCTGCTGAACAAGGTCGGCGTGGAGGGCTCGCTCATCGCCGCCTATCGGGCGCTGGACTGCGAAGCCAGCTCCGCCGGGTCATGGGGCTGCGCCGCCAGTAACTGGGTGTGGGGCAGCGTCACCAGCAATGACGCGTACAAGGGCTCCGACCTCGGGGACCAGAATCCCATCCACAGCATCGAGATCATGCAGTGGAACCTTGGTGACGCCGACGGCTATTTGAACCAGAAGTGGGCCCAGGTCTATGACGGGGTGTACCGCGCCAATGCTACGCTGCGCCTGCTGAATGGAGTGGTGGCGGCGCTCCCCAACGAGATCCCCCTGTCGGATCAGAAGAGCATTCGCGGTGAAGCCCTGTTCCTGAGGGCGCACTATCATTTCGAAGCGTACCGGATGTGGGGTCACATTCCGTATTACTTCGAAGCAGACTCGCTCGAGGTCGCCAAGGGCGGGTACCGCAAGCCCAATGACCTGCCGCTGGACTCGATCGTCAAGCTGATCATCGCCGATCTGTCGACGGCGGAAACGTTGCTCCCGGACGCACCGCGCAACGGCGAAAAGGGACGCGTGAGCCGGTACACGGCCATGGCCTACAAGGGCCGCGTGCAGGTGTACGGCGCAGGGTCGAATCCCGCGTCCCCCTATTGGGCGGCGGCGAAGGCGACCTTCGACTCCGTGAAGGCCAGCAACGTGTACGGACTGGAAGCCGGCTTCAATCGCGTCTGGACCGCCGATCCGGCCTACCGGAATGGGAAGGAGACGATCCTCGCGTTCCAAGCCTCGGCCGGGGACGGCGAGCCGAGCGGCTGGAATTCGAACTGGGGGGAGCGGTTGAACTTCCCCTACTCGGAGGCCAACCACTTCACCTGCTGCGGCTTCCATCAGCCGTCGTTCAATCTGGTCAATTTCTTCCGGGTCGACGCGGCGGGGTTGCCGCTGGCGATGGACAGCGCCACCTGGAATAGCCCGCCGCTCGAGCCCCCCGCGCAGATCCCGCCCTCCGACACGGGTCAGGTTTGGAAAGGTCAGAACTTCCACGCCGGTATCATGAGGCCGGTCGATCCGCGGCTCGATTGGAGCGTGGGCCGTGACGGCGTACCCTACAAGGACTGGAATCTGCACTCGCGTGCCTGGATCCGGGACGCGTCGTACAGCGGGCCCTACAGTCCGAAGAAAAACATCCATGAGGCGGCCTTCCCGGATGCCGAGGACAACGTCGGCTGGGTGGCGACACAGACCAATAACGTGCCGATCCACATTTTCCGGTACGCCGACATGCTGCTGCTGGATGCCGAAGCGGAGGTCGAGCTGGGCAACCTGAACGCCGCCCAGACGATCGTGAATCAGATCCGTGCGCGCGCGGGCGTCGCAGCGCAGGGGTGCGGTGCGGACACCACGGTGTTCAACCGCTATACGGCGTACTGCACGGTCGCGGGCCCGTCCATGGTGGACACGCTCCAGGCAGGGGTCAATGTCGACTCGCTCCAGACGGGGTGGGCCTTCTACAAGATCGGGCTCTATACGGTGCCCTGGACCGGTCTGGGAGCAGCGTACGCGCGCAACGCCGTGCGGGCGGAGCGCCGGGTCGAGCTGGCAATGGAAGGCCAGCGGTTCTTCGACTTGCGGCGCTGGGGCATCGCCGATACGGCGGTCAACAACTATGTCGGAAGTGAGGCTGGGCGAATCGCGTACCTTGGCGGTGTGGCGGGGCAGTTCACATTGCCGAAGTATCTGTTCTATCCGATTCCTTCGGTGCAGGTCGAGTTGAGCAAGGTGGGCGGGCAGTGCCAGCTGCAGCAGAATCCCGGTTGGGGAGCCTGCCAGTAGGCAGCGCGAGCTAGCGCCGGCGTAGTATAAAAGCCTGCAGGGAGTCGCCCGTGTTCGCCACGAGCACGGCGCTCCCTGCAGGCGTTTTCATGAGCGCGAGTCCCGCCACGCCACGGGACGCGAGAAAGCCGCTCTCGATTGGCGGGACCGGCGTAAAGTGGACCTTTCCATCTCCCCGTAACCACAGGCCGTTCCCCGCGTCGGGCGGTGTAGTGTTCGGCTCCATCTCCGTGAAGTTGCCGGCCACAATCAGATCGAGATTGCCGTCGCCGTCCACATCGTGCGCCACGATGCCGCGGATCGGGGAGATCTGCGCGAGATTCGGGAGCGGCACGGGCGTGAACGTGCCGTTGCCGTTGTTCTGCAAGTACAGGCTGGCGAACGAGTCGACCTGATCGTGCAGCGCGTGCTGCCGCGACGCCGGACTGAGCAGCTGGGCGACGGTCGCCGCCGCAAATGTGGAGTAGAGCGGGACCTGCAGCGCCAGCGGATAGATCGTCGGCCCCAACTTCGCCCGTCCGAAGAACGGGTAATCCTTTCCGTCGAGCGTCTGCGTGAGCACGATATCGGCCGTGTGATTCCCCGTGAAGTCGCCCGCGTAGACCCCGAAGGGATTCTGGGGCGACGCCGGATACATGAAGTTCAGCCCCATGTTGCCGGCCACGAGGTCGGGACGCCCGTCGTGATTGAAGTCGGCCGTCGCGAGACTCCACCACCAGCCGCGTGTGGGACCGGCGCCCACTGAGGCCGTCACGTTCTGGAGTCGCGCGCCGTCGTTGCGGAAGAACTCGAGCGGCATCCATTCGCCGGCGGTGACGAGATCGAGCTTGCCGTCGCCGTCGAAATCGATCCACACCGCCGCCGTCACCAGGCCGAACGGCTGCGCCAGCTCGGGCGCGACCTGCGCCGTGACGTCTGTGAAATGCCCGCCATCATTGCGCAACACGTAGCTGCGCGCCGGATACGGATAATTCCGCGGCGTGAGACGCCCGCCGACGAAGAGGTCCACCCGGCCGTCGCCGTTGTAATCGCCCGCCGCGATCGCCGCCGTGCACGTGAGCATGGCCGGCAGCGCCGCGGTATCGCGCACAAAGCGTCCACCACCCTGATTGATGTAGAGCCGGTCCTGGAGCAGGCGGGACATGGGGGTGTGCTGGTATCCGCAGCTCGCGACGTAGAGATCGGGCCTGCCGTCGCCGTTCGCATCGAAAAAGAGCGCGCCCCAGTCTTCGTACGCGCCGTCGGCCGCCCAGGGCTGGCCCTGCGCCGATTCGACAAAGCTCCCGTCCTTCTTTTGAAGAAAGAGCTTTCCGGGATTTCCTGCCGTGCCGCCTACGAACACATCGTCCAAACCGTCGCCGTTGACGTCCGCCACCGCAATGGCGGGACCCTGCCGCGACGGCTCATACGGAAGCAGCGGCTGCACGTCGTAATCGGGAGCGGCGGAGAAGGTTTGAGCGTAGGCCGGGGCTTTTGCGGGCTGGAACTGCGGGTTTCTGGTGTCAGGTGTCAGGTGCTTGGGGGTGCATTTGTCTGACACCAGACACCTGACACCAGACACCTGCCTCACCGTCACCATCTGATCCACACCGAGTCCAGTAAGCACCTGGGTCCGTCCATCAGGCCAGACCACGACCAGGCTGTCGACCCGCGTCGACCCGCCAAGTCCGAAATGCTCACGATCGTCCATGGTCGACATGAGGCCGCGATAGGGCGAGTGATAGAGATACTGCCGTCTGCCGTCGGCCGTCAGCATGAGCGTGGCACCGAGACCGCGGCGGTTTGGCGGCTCGCCCTCGAGCACGACCGTGAGGAAGTGTGCGGCCGTATCGCGCTGGACATTCTCGTAGATCGACGCGGGCGCATCGATATTGTTCACGACCAGGTCGAGCTTGCCGTCGTTGTTGAGATCGACATAGGCGGCGCCGTACGAGAAGCCGGGCTGATCCATGCCCCACGCCTTGCTCACATCGCTGAACGTCAGATCGCCGTTGTTGCGAAACAGGTAGTTCGGGACGCGGTAGCTGCGCAACTGGCGTAACGCCTCCAGCGCCGCCGCATGATCGTTTGCCCGGCGCGCGCGAAATACCGCCAACTGGTAGTCGAGATCGTTGGGCGCCTTGGGATAGCCGTTCGTGACGAAGATGTCCTTGCGCCCGTCGTTGTCGAAATCGGCGAACAAGGCGCTCCAGCTCCAATCGGTGGCGGCAACGCCCGCGAAATTCGCGATTTCGCTGAACACCACGTCGCCGTGCGGCGTGATGCCGTTGCTCAACTGCAGCGCGTTGGCGTCGTAGTCGTCCCGAAACCCCCGGCTCCGCTGCTCCATGCGCCTGGCATTGGTGAGATAGCCGCTCATGCGCTTGCGCTGTTCGGAGGAGGCAGGCAGCATGTCCATCTGGACGACGTCGGGCCAGCCGTCGTTGTTGAAATCGGCGACGTCGACGCCCATCCCGGCGATGCTCGTGTGTTTCAGCGACGCGGCGGCCTTATCCGTAAACGTGCCGTTCCCATTGTTGATGTAGAGGGCGTCGTTCGGGGAGACGTCGTTCGACACGTAGATGTCGGGCCGGCCGTCCCGGTTCACGTCGGCCACGACCACGCCGAGCCCGTACCCGATTTGCCGCAGAATCCCCGCCTGCTCTGACACGTCCGTAAACGTCCCGTCGCCGTTGTTGCGGTACAGCGTGTTGTAGCTTGCGGGGCTGTTGGTCCGCACGCCGAGGGGGTGCGCGTCGGCCGCGCCGCGCGCAAAGTCCTGCGGGGAGTTGTTCAGCAGGAAGAGGTCGAGGTAGCCGTCGCCGTTGTAATCGAGGAAGACCGCGTGCGTGGTGAAGCCGGTGTCGGCGATGCCGTACTTCGCCGCCGCCTCCGTGAACGTGCCGTCGCCGTTATTGATGAAGAGCAGGTTGGCGCGATCGACCCCTTTGGACCTGGCTCCGGGACCGGAGACGGAGACGTAGATATCCAGGAACCCATCGTTATTGATGTCCACCATCGTTGCGCCCGTACACCACCGGTTGGTCTTGACCCCGGCGCGCTCGGTGATGTCCTCGAACTGCAGGTTGCCTTTGTTCCGATACAGGCGGCTCGAGACCATGTTGCCGCTGAAGAAGATGTCCGGTAGGCCGTCGTTATCGATGTCGCCCACGGCGACGCCGGCGCCGTTGTAGATGTAGACGTCGTTCTGGATGTTGAAGGAATCGTTGGTCGTGATGGTGTTCGCGAACGAGATGCCGGTCTGCCCCGGGGAGAGCAGCCTGAAGACGGGCGCGGCCGTTTCGCCGCCGCAGCTCGCCACGGCGATCAGCAGCAGCATACCGATCGAGTAAACGGATCCGCGAAACATGGCCACGGAAACTAACGCGCCCTTGCCGGGCCGGATATCGTTCAGGCCATGCTTGCGTGGCGTCGTTTCATTGTGACGGCGGCCTTCGTGGCCGCCGTCGTCGCCGTCATCATCCTCAACGCGCGCGCCACCGGGAGCAGCGCGAGCGCGAGTGAAACCATCCATTTGAGCGAAGTCGCGCAGGCGAGCGGGATCGACTTCGTGCATCAATCCCCTAGGCTGGACTCCAAGGTCGCGCACATCGCCGCCCACATCGCCGCCCTCGGCGCCTGCGTTTCGGTCGCGGACGTGAACAATGACGGCTGGCCCGACCTCTACTTCACGTCGTCGCGGTTCGGCACATCGAACGCGCTGTACATCAACCAGAAGGACGGCACGTTCCGCGACGTCGCGGCGGAAGCGGGCGTCGGGGGGGGGACGCTAAACCGCGCCGGCGAAGGCGTGTCGATGGGCGCGGTGTGGGGCGACTACGACAACGACGGCAACGAAGATCTGCTCGTCTACAAGTGGGGCTACCCGCAGCTGCTGCACAATCGAGGGCTAGGACACTTCGAGGATGTGACGGCGCAGTCGGGGCTGCGCACCTGGATGAATTCCAACGGCGCCGTTTGGTTCGACTTCGACCGCGATGGCCTGCTCGATCTCTACATCACCGGTTACTTCCGCTCCGACATCGACTTCTGGCATCTCACGACCACGCGCATCATGCAGCAGAGCTGGGAATTCGCCTCGAACGGCGGCAAGAATCTGCTGTTCAAGAATCTCGGCAACGGGCATTTCAAGGACGTCACGGACTCGATGGGTGTGGGCAGCACGCGCTGGACGCTCGCGGCCGCGGCGGCCGACTTCAACGACGACGGGTGGCCGGACCTCTATCTCGCCAACGACTACGGGCCCGAGGAGCTGTTCCTCAATCGCGAAGGCAAGCGGTTCGAGCTGGCGCGCGCGGGGCTCGAGGACGATTCCAAGAGCGGCATGGCGGTCGCGCTCGGCGATGTCTACAACCGCGGCGAGCACGACGTCTTCGTCACCAACATTTCGGAGAAGGGCTTCCTGTTTCAGGGCAACAACCTGCGGCTCAACTTCTTGAAGGAGCTGGGGAAGTTCAACGAGGTGGCGACCGGCGTCGTGGCCGACGCGGGGTGGGCGTGGGGGGCGCAGTTCGGCGACTTGAACAACGACGGCCTCCTCGATCTCTTCGTCGCGAACGGCTTCATCTCGGCCGACTCGACGCGCAGCTACTGGTACGGGATGTCGAAGATCGCGGGGGCGCAGGGCAACATCTTCGAGGACGCAAAGAACTGGCCGCCGATCGGCACGGCCAGCCTGTCGGGCTACGAGCGCTCGCGTGTGCTGCTGAATCGCGGCCAGGCGGGGTTCGTCGATGTCGCGCAGGAGGCGGGCGTCACCGACCTGCTCGACGGCCGCGGCGTCGCGATGGCCGATCTCTTCAACAATGGGCTGCTCGATGTGGTGGTTGCGAATGAGAAGGGCAGGGCGCTGCTGTACCGCAACATCGCCAACCCCTCGCACTGGGTCGAGCTCAAGCTCGTCGGGACGCGCAGCAACCGCAGCGCCATCGGCGCCGAGGTGACGGCGGAGATCGGGCCGGGCCGGCAGCGCCAGGTCGTGGATGGTGGCTCGGGATTCTGCAGCCAGAACGATCGGCGGCTGCATTTTGGGCTGGGCGATCAGCGGCTCGGGCGCGTCACGATTCGCTGGCCCTCCGGCACTGAGCAGGTCTTGAACGGTCTCGCGATCGATCAGCTGCATGTGATCACGGAGCCTCCACGCTGAAGCGCATCTTCACCGATCCCAAATACTTGATCGTCATGCTCATCACGCTGGTGCTCGTAGTGGGCGAGGCGCGCTACAGCATCCTCGGCGGCTACCAGCGGCTCGCGACGACGCTCGGCGTGTGTGTGGCGACGGAAGTGCTGCTCTCGTGGTGGCTGCGGGGTCGAGTGGCGAACGTGGCGAGCGCGTACATCACGGGGATCAGCCTGGCGCTGCTGACCAAGCCCCAGGCCAACATTCTCTGGCCCTTCGCGCTGGGCGCCTTCATCGCGATCGCGTCCAAGTACGTGCTCACGTATCGGGGCCGGCATCTTTGGAATCCCAGCAACTTCGCGATCGCGCTCCTCGTGCTCGTCGCGGCCGATTCCGTCGCGATTCTCAGCCATCAGTGGGGCAACGACATCGGCACCAATCTCGTGATCTGGACGTTCGGCCTGGTGATCGCGTGGCGCGCGCGGGTGCTGCACGTCACGCTGACGTACGTGGCCTGTTTCATCATCTTCGCGCTGCTGCGCCATGTGATCGTGGGTGGACCGCTGTTCGCCGAGTTGGCGCCGATTACGGGGCCGATGTATCAGCTGTTCGTCTTCTTCATGGTTACCGATCCGCGCACGACGGTCAGCACCAAGCGCGGCCGGATGATCGTGGTGGCGCTCGTCGCGCTCATCGAGACTCTCATCCGGCTCGCGGGCGATTATCAGATCGGGCTGCTGCGGCCGTTCTATGTGTCGCCGCCGATTCTGGCGCTCGCGATGGTGGGCCCGGCCGCGCTCTTCCTGGATCTTCGACGGAAAGCAGCGCCGGCGTGATACTCCGGGGCGTCTCGCGCTCGGCAAGACACCACCGGCCGCGTGAAGCCGATCGTAGTGCGCATGCTGCTGAAGGAAGGCCGTCGCGAGCTTCCCAAGACCTGAGGTCCCATGCGCGCCGCAGCTTAGCCGCATTCCGTTAGGCGGCCCCGCTCGCCCGCTTGTGACCTTGCAGCCCGAGGCGGGGTACACCTTTAGAGATTGTTCTTCGCGGAGGTATGCCCGTGCGCCGCTCTTTCGTCGCCCTCTTAGCACTGGCGAGCGCGATGGCCTGTCAGTCGTCCCTCTCCCCACGCAGCAACCTGGATGGGATGTGGGAATGGGAATTCAACCGTAATCCTTCCGGGTCTAGTATCACTCTTTCTCTTGCCACCGCGGGGCCAACGGTTACCGGCACCGGCACCATCTGCGGGGTCGGCCCGGCGTGTTCCCCTGGCTCGGTTACGATCACTGGTGAGCACACCGTTAACGCATTCCGACTCACGATTCGCGACCAGCTGGCCTTCATGGCCACGTATTCAGGTCAGGTGCTGAGCAACAAGGAGCTCCGCGGCACTTGGCTCCAGGGCTCCGACTCTGGCACCGTGGTTTTCTATCGGAACTGATCTGGCTCATTGGCGGACCGCCTAACAAGCGCCCCGTTAGGCGGCACGATCAAATCACCAGGAGAATCTCTAATGCGTCCCCTTGTCCCCCTTTTTGCGATTCTGCTCCTGGCACCTGCGGTACTTGTGGCCCAACAACCCACCGCGAAGCCAGTGATCCCTGACTCTCTGCAGATGGTGCAGATGGCGGGCATGTTCAATCAGATGGGTCCGATGTATGAGTCGATGATGCAATCGATGATTGAGGGCACCATCAAGACATTCGAGAAACCTGAGACGATCGAGCGGCTCGCACGGTTCTCGCGCCGATATTATGAGGCACTCATAAAACAGGGATTCTCGAAGGAAGAAGCACTACAGATTGTCGCGGGCGCGGGGATCGCCGGTGTTCGATCTGTAAGGTGATCGTTAGCTTGACTACAATGAGGCCTTTGGCTTTTTCATGGCCGTATTGGCCGCTGTTTTGGGCGGTGACGATCTGGGCGTTCTATCCCGAATTCAAGATCGTCCGAGCAGCGCGCAAGTCGGCGGTCCGTTCCGATTCGCCCGACGCTGGCTCCTGTCGTGTGATCATCTTCGGGGGCGGGATCGCGGCTGCGATCGCCTTCCCGTTTGCGTGGATGCCTTTTCTGCGCGTGGCAGTCGCGCTACGGCCGGCTGTGTTCGGTCTGGGGATTGTCACCATCGCTCTTGGCAGCCTCCTGCGTCGCCATTGTTGGCGGCTCTTGGGTTCCTCGTTCACGGGCGATGTACGAGCCGATCCGAATCAACGCATCATGACAACGGGCGCGTACGCGCTCCTCCGGCATCCTTCCTACAGTGCTGGGATTCTCATGAACATCGGCCTCGGCCTGGCGCTTGGAAGTTGGGCCAGCACGGCGTTACTCGCTGCCGGGGCCTTCGCCGTGTACGGCTACCGCATTGCCGTAGAGGAGCGCACGTTACTCCGAGTGGTGGGCGAACCGTATCGCGAATTCATTCGCACGCGCCGTCGGCTCATCCCCTTCATTTATTGATTGGTGGCGGTCTGATATGCCCAACGGTTGGCTTGCGAGGCATGACCCCTTAGCTTAGGCCAACGTCGTCAGGCTACTGGGCACATGTCACCTCTAGCCGTTCGCGTCGGTGCAGGCGTCCTCGTTCTTCTCGCCCTTATCGCCCTGCGCGGCAAGCGCTGGGCCTACCCCGCATTCGTGGTGCTCGGGCTCCTCTACTTTCCGGCGCAAACCCACTTCCACGTGCACGTCCCGAAGTGCGAGCAGCTCCTTCCCACGATGCACGTGCTCGTCCTCTCGCTGCACAACTACGCGTACATCGCGCTGTTCGCCGGCTTCTACTGGATGTCGTGGGTACAGTTCGGAAGGTCTGACGCGCGCGGCATCTGGGCGCTCGTCGCGACGCTGCTCGTGGCAGCCCTCGTCGAGCTCGCCGAAGGCATGACGGGCGGAGGGCGTGGACAGGTACATTGCCGCGTGCGGGATCTCGTACCGGATGCCGCAGGCGCCGTGGGCGCGGCGCTGCTGCTTGCAATCTGGTCCCGGCTCCGCCGGAAACCGGCGTACGTCAGACTCGTCAGGCCTCACCCAGCGGCCGCTCGACTCCCGGCCGCCCCCACCGCCCGTGCTGTCGTTCCTCCGCGCGGTGTCGTTCCGCCCCCGCCGCCCCGGGGTCTTCCGGGGCTGTACGTACCTCCGCCGCTCCCCCCGGACTTTTCACCGGGCCCAAGCCCTGTCACGCCAGCGGCCGATTTGGCTCCGACCCATGAGGTCGCGCCGAAGGGGGGGGCGGCGATCGCGGCGCGTGCAGCGGTCGTGCAACGTCTTCAGACGATCCTGGAACGTCTCAGGGAAATGTTCCAACGCCTGTGGGTGACCATACGGGGACGTCGGCGCACAATCGTCGTTGGCGTCGGACTCCTGGCGCTTGTGGGCGCGGGGGCGTTCGTGATTCTGCGCCTCCCGGCACCCGCGCCTGTGGTCACCGAGCAGCCGGCGGCAGCACCGCTACCGCCACCACCGCCCCCACCGCGGCCCCTCCAGTCGGAAGCCGAGGGGTACTACGAGCCGAGCTACCAGTTCACGGTCTCCGATCGGCGCTTCACCCGCCTGACGCTGCGACCGCAGCCCTTTGTCACGTTCTCGCGGACCGGGACACGGCAGGAAGTGGGGTGTGCAGATGCACGGATTAGCCCGGCTGCGGTACACCTGCGCTGCGAGTTCGAGCGCGTCGGCACGGTTACGATCGAGGGCCAGTTCCCGTCACGCTCAGTCACAAGCCGCCTCGACGCGCCGGTCCTAAACGCCGTGGTCACGCTCACCAATACGCGCGGTGAGACGCTGTTCCGCGCGCGCGAGTCGTTCTATTGGCACGAGCCCGACTGAGGATGGTCGGGGGGAGGCTCATGCAACAGGTCGCACTGAACAACGGCGTCGCAATGCCCCTTCTTGGCTTTGGCGTGTTCCAGATTACCGATGCGGCCGCATGTGAACAAAGCGTGGTTGATGCCATTGACACAGGCTATCGCCTGATTGACACGGCTGCGTCCTATCTCAACGAGGCCGCGGTTGGTCGAGGGATCCAGCGGAGCGGAATCGCCCGAGAAGAGCTGTTTGTCACCACGAAACTGTGGATTCAGAGAAATGGCTATGAAGACACACTGGCAGCCTTTGAGCGGTCCTTGAAGCGCCTGCAGCTAGACTATCTGGACCTGTACCTCATTCATCAACCATTTGGCGACGTGTATGGCGAGTGGCGTGCGATGGAAGACTTGTGCAGCGCGGGCAAAGTCAGGGCGATTGGCGTCGCCAACTTTCATCCTGACCGCATCATGGACCTCATGCTGCACAACAAGGTGACCCCAACAGTCAACCAGATCGAAGTGAATCCTTTCCTTCAACAACGTGAGACGCAACGGTTCTTGCTGGCCAATAAGGTTCAGCCTGAGGCATGGGCCCCATTTGCGGAGGGGCGGAATCATATTTTCGAGAATCCAACGTTGCGGGCAGTCGCAACCAAGCACAAGAAGAGTATTGCTCAGGTGATACTCCGCTGGGTGTCGCAACGCGGCATCGTGGTCCTGTCCAAGTCGGTTCGCAAAGAACGCATGGTGGAGAATTTCAATGTGCTCGACTTTGAACTGAGCACGGATGACATCGCCGCGATTGCAACATTGGACACCGGGACCAGTAGTTTCTTTGACCATCGTGACCCGGAGAAGGTGAAATGGCTGGGCATGAGGGAACTCGATGTGTAGCCGTCGCGCACTGATCGTCCTCACGCTTGTGCTTCCCTCGGTGCTGGCAGGCCAGTCGCCGCCCACTCCGGAGTTGCCGAATGCTGTGATGCTGCAGTTCATCAGGTTTGCCGACATCTTCGGGAGTCGGCTCGTTGCGGCCTTCGATTCCATCCCTGCAGCCCGATACGACTACCGGCCTACACCGTCACAGCAGACTATCGGCTATATCGCCCAACACCTCGAGGATGCGAACTACAGCCTGTGTGAGCGCCTCGGGGTCCTGAAGCACCCTAGGACTCCAAAGGACTCGGTGTCGGACACCGTCAAAGCGCAGTGGCCGAAAGACACCCTCGTCGAACGTCTCGAGGCCTCACTCCGCTTCTGCGACACCGCCATGGAGCGCGTGGGAAAACTCGAGTCGCCGGCGCTTGCGAGCACCTTGCTCGCGTTCGAGACCGATTTGGCAGAGCACTACAGTCAGGTCTCGAGCTACATGCGACTGCTCGGCATGGTGCCTCCTTCGGCGCTGCCGCAGCGGGCGCGCGTGGCGATTGAGTTGCCGGCATCGGCGTTGTCACTCTACGTCGGCGTCTACGAGCTCGCGCCAGGCCTGGAGCTCGCCGTCACGCTGCAGAACGGGGCGCTCCATATCAGGTCGAGCACAGGCAGCGCCGCGGTGCAACTCTGGCCCGAGAGCAACAACGACTTCTTCGCCAAGGACGTGGACGCACAAGTCACCTTTGTTCGCGACGCGAGTGGAGCGGTATCGGGCCTCGTCCTCCACCAGTATGGCCGCGACCGGCCGGCGAAGAAGCGTCGATAGTGACCATGCGCCACTCCGTATCGTGACTGAACATGCCTTCAATCTTTGATCCCCAAGTTCGGACCGCCATAATGGATCGGCTCTCCCGACTAACGCCCGAGCGCAAGCCGGTCTGGGGTCGATTCACGGCGCCGGAAATGGTCTGTCATGTAAGCTGCGATCTGCGGCAGGGGCTCGGCGAGCTTGAGGCGGGTCCACCATCCGGACCGCTGACACGCTTTCCACTGAATTGGCTCGCGATTCACGTGCTGCCATGGCCGAAAGGGAAGGGGAAAAGCCCGCCTGAGTTCCTCGCGACGCGTCCTACCACCTGGGCGGCCGACGTTGGTCGGCTGCGCGAGCTCATTCAGCGCTTCGGGGCGCGTGGGCCCGCCGCAGCATGGCCGGCGAGCCGGGTCTTCGGATCCATTTCCGGCCCGAGCTGGGGTGTCATGGAGTACAAGCATCTAGATCATCATTTGCGTCAGTTTGGTGTTTGAGTCGTCGTTCTCGGTTCCCCCCAACTTCTGTAGCTCTGTGCGACGTCCAACACTAACTTACTGAACAAACCGCTCCCTTCTCCCAACCACAGGAGTCGCGACAATGAACTGTCCAGCCTGCGGTACCGCGATGACCGAAATCGCAGCGGGCGACGTCAAGGTGCAAGCATGCAAGGGCGGCTGCGGCGGCTTGTGGTTCGACGAGTGGACGCTCGGCAAAGTGGATCAGCCTGACCAATCGGCCGGGGAGTCTCTCCTCAACATTCCGCAGAACGCGTCACTGAAAGTGGACCAGAGCGAGCGGCGCAAGTGCCCGCGCGACTCAGTCGTCATGATGCGCCATTTTTGGAGCGTTAAACGCGACGTGGTCGTGGACGAGTGCCCGAAATGTGAAGGGATCTTCCTCGATCCAGGAGAACTGGCCGCGATCCGTGCGGACTACAAGTCCGATGCCGAGCGTCACAAGGCGGCCGAAGCGTACTATTCGGAGATGTTTGATCAGCAACTCGCCGGGATGCTGCGGCAGGACAAAGCCAAGTTGGAGAGCGCTCGGCGAGTCGCCAGGATTTTCAAATTCCTGTGTCCCAGCTATTACATCCCCGGTAAACAGGCTTGGGGAGCCTTCTAGGCCTCCATGAACACATTCTGTGGTAGAATTCCACTGTGAATATTCCAGCTCGGCGCGGCAGCTTAGGCGCACTCCCTTAGACCGCACGACACCTCTTCAGTGCACCTCGTGCTTGACGTGATGGACAAGGAACCCAGCCTCCGTGTGATCTGGGGCGGGGCGGTCGCGCTAGGGCTGAGCGGCTACGCGGCCGTGCGCTTTCGACGCTGGCTGGTCCTTCCAGCCCTGGCCGTCATCGCGATCGCGGTTTGGACGCAACTCGGTGATCTCTTTGACCCACGCGTCGGCGCGGCAATCATGCGCGACGCGGGGTTGTGGTACGTTGGGCAAGCGTGCGCCGCTGCGGCTTTGGCGGTGATCGTGTGCCTACTGGGTCTGGCTCCGAAACGTGCGGCGTAGGCGCATCCCGCTAGGCAGCGCAGGCGAGTATCAACCTTAGGGGAGAGACGCTACATGGAACCAGCTGTGTTTCTTGCCGCGCTCCTGATATTCGTGGGAATTCCCGCTTTCACGGTCCTTAAGATCGCGCGCCTGCGTGCCACTCGTCCTCAATCACCATCGGCCGATGTTACTGAGCGGCTCGAGGCCGTTGAAAACCGTGTCGAGGACCTCCAACAGGAACTTGCAGAAACACAGGAGCGTCTCGATTTCGCCGAGCGCTTGCTAAGCAAGGCACGCGAAGAGCGACGAATTGGCAGTTGACGATCCCACCATGGCCTTTGACGAACGGTTAGCAGATCGCATTCGCGGCTCGCTGGGCCGGCGCAAAGGGCTCGTCGAGAAGAAAATGTTCGGCGGCGTCGCCTTCCTTCTAAACGGCAACATGTGCGTCGGGGTCCATAAGTCGGATCTCATCGTCCGCCTCGCACCCGAGGCGACGGATGCTGCTCTCGCTCGAGCTCACACGCGGCGCTTCGACCTTACGGGGCGGCCGATGAAGGGCTGGATCCTGGTGGAGCAGGGTGGCCTGAAAACGGACGCGCAGTTGAGTAAATGGGTGCAGGTGGCAGCGAAGTACGCCGGCTCGCTTCCGGCAAAGTGAACGCGCGGCCGCACATGCTCTCGCGTCGTGCTCTCCTGAGTCTTTTGGCCGCGGCCGCAGCGCTCGGATGTGCCGACCTGAAGGATATGGTGTCGCTGCAGCAGGGCTTGGCGCGCGAGTTCCACACGTCCGCCATCAATGTCAGCCTCAATAACTCCGCGTACCTCACCGTCGTGTTCTCCAATTCGCCCGTCGCCGATTGGTCGGAAGGCGAGCAGTCGGCATTTGCTCGGCGCGTTGCCGAGTATGTGCGCGATCATTACGCGCACTACGACCAGCTGCAGAGCATTCAGGTGGGCTTCGCATCGGTGAAGGGTGTGGGCATAACGGTTAGCTCCACGCGCATCCCTTATCGGTTCACACCGAGCGAGCTTGGGCCACCGCGGCAACCGAAAAACGCTATCGTTCCGAAGGCGGCCAGCTAACAGATGAGTGTCCGTCTGCGCTACACCGCCCTGGCACTCCTCCTCCTCACGGGCATCGCGGCCGCCGTGGCCCTGACTCACATGAGCACTCTGCCGGCCTTCATCGCGATCGCCCCCGGATATGTGATTCAGTCGTGGTTGTTCGAGACCCACCACGCCCTCGGCGGTTTCGGTTATCAGGTGACGATGGTTGGCGTGTCTGCGGTCGTGTGGACGCTGATCCTACTCAGCCCGGCCGGGGCAGTGCGGCTACTACGACGTTCTTCAGCGCGCCGCAACTTGGGCGCACCCCGCTAAGCGACCGGAGTCAGCACGCAACTCATTCGAGAGCTCGAACGGACCAGAGACGAGACGCTGCAATGCCCGGTCGTATGGGTCATGGATCAGGATGCGTGGGCCAAGGGGATCGACTATGCGCGCCTGCCGCTCGATATCTCCCGGCGCGTATATGAGTCACCTGAGTCAGGTCAGGTTGGCGCTTGGGAGTCAACAATGACCACTGACCCGAACCGCTAGACACCTATTTGGATCATTTCCTCGTCCTGCTCGGGACGTTTGCCTTCTGCGTGGGCAGCGCCGTGATTCCATTGCTGCACGCCGAGACGTATCTGGTCACAGCCTCGCTAGTCGCACCGCCGGAGCTCCGCTGGCCACTGGTCATCGCGGCGACCACCGGTCAGATGCTCGGCAAAGTCGGGATGTACTACGCCGGCAAGGGTGTCAGGCTGATTCCGGGAGAACGCATCCAACGCCGGATCCAGCTGGCGACCGCACGATACCGCGAGAAGCGCCAGATTGGCGCCGGCCTGGTGTTCGTAAGCGCGGCGTCGGGTTTCCCCCCCTTTTACCTTGTGAGCATCGCGGCGGGCACACTCGCCTTCCCACTCACGCCCTTCATCATCCTGGGCTTCGCCGGTCGCTTCATCCGGTTCGCGGTGGCCGTCTTCCTCCCTCATTGGCGAGCGTGAGGTAGTCTGGTGAAGATTAAGGGAGCATGAGCGACCACTTACTGTTGCCCCAGCTGACCGAAGGGCGGCTCGTCCACCGATCGCCCGTGGTCAAGTTTTGTAAGGGGTTGCTCGCAGAGGCGCTCGATCGCGGCTTTGAGCGCCTGGAGGTCTTGGCCCCCCGTGGCGGCTCGGCCATCGCCGAGATCCGTGCGTATCGGGGTGAGTGTGCCAGTCGCTATTTCGAGCTCCCCGCATCCATGCATCGCACCGTCGTCCGCCGACTCAAGGCGATGGCGAGGATGAGACGCGCTCAACCCCTGGATACGGAGGGATGCATCCGGCTCGAGCGATCTCGGGGCAAGCCTATTCCTATCCGTCTAACGACCCATGCTCGTCCGGATGGACCAGCGGACGTGATTATGCAGTTCCTTCTTAGGCGATGACTTCGGGTCTTTGCAAGAGTTGAGAACTTCTTGATTAGCCTTGCGCCAGAGCCCCGCCGTGCGGAGCCCAAGCAAATCGTGGGTCTCGCGACGCGGACCACCAACACGGAGGAATCACGCCCTTCCACCGCGCAGATCCCGCAGTTGTGGGAGCGGTTCAGCGAGGAGCGCTGGTCGGAACGGCTGGAAAAGGTCGGCGCGTTCGGGCCGACGATTGCCGCGTATTCCGCGTACGAAAGTAACGTCACGGGCAGCTACCAGCTGCTGGTGGGGCGGCAAGTTCGCGGTGCACGACCGCTGTCGCCGCCGCTGCAAATGGTTTCCGCTACTCACGCGTTGTATCTCGCGTTCCGCTGTTCAGGCCCACTCCCACAAGCCATCATTGACGGTTGGCGCGAGGTGTGGGCCTATTTTGCGAGCGACGGGGCCCCGGCGCGTGCCTACACCGTCGATTTCGAGATATATCCCGAAGCGGCGCCGGCTGAGATCTGGGTGGCAATCCAGGATGGTCCCATCCACTCTGGAGACGCATGAGCTCGACCGATGGTTTCAAGTGGCCGATCTCGAAAGCCGTGGTAGTATTAGGCGCACCTCGTCAGGGGCGGCAACGTGACCCACTACGGTGATCCTGAAGGCACCTTCAGTTCAGTCCGAACAGCAGCGACGCCCGCTGATCTGGCGTCCTACCGAACCGCGCCGCAGTTCAACGTGTCGCTCGGCAAACTCGCGGTTATGTCGTTGTGCACGTTCGGATTGTACGAGGTGTATTGGGCGTACAAGCACTGGCACGCCATCCGCCAGCGGGAACAGGAGCATCTCAGTCCATTCTGGCGCGCGTTCTTCGCCCCGCTCTGGGCGTTCAGCCTCTTTCCGCGCCAGCAGGCAATTACGGCTCTGTATGGGGTTCCGGCGACATGGTCCGGCTCCGCGCTGGCCCTGGCCTACTTCCTCCTTCATATGACCTGGCGGCTCCCCGAGCCGTACTGGCTGATTTCCGTGATTGGGTTTCTCCCGCTGCTCGTGGTGCAGCGGTCGATCAATGCACTCAACGCGGCGGTGGCACCGGACGCGCCGCGCAATGACTCCTACTCCGGTCTCAACATCCTCATGATCGTGGTCGGTGGCTTGTTCCTGCTGCTGGTGATCTGGGGTACTCTGCTCCCGCCCCTGCAGCCTTCCGGGCAGGTGCCCGTGAACACGTAAACACTGCCGTCACGGAATTCTATGATCTCACGGATCTGGCATGGGTGGACCACTCCCGAGAACGCCGATGCCTATGAACGTCTCCTGCGCTCGGAGATCTTCGCGGGCATCGCGGCGCGAAGGATCGAGGGATTCCTGGGTATCGATCTGCTGCGTCGGTTCGATGCGCGATCGGCGCATTATGAAGTCCGCGAGCGCCGAGCTGCCTGATAAGGAGACTCGCCCCATGCCCCGCTTCTTCATCGAGGTCCCGCATCCGAGTGATGTCACCGAGTGCACCCGTACGGTCGAGATTTTCTTGCGCACCGGATCCCACTTTCTCACCCGGGCGGAGTGGGGGTGCATGGACGGCGAGCACAAGGCGTGGATGATCGTCGAGGTTGACAGCAAGGACGAAGCGCGTGGGATCATCCCCCCCGCCTATCGCTCCTCGGCGCGCATCGTGCAGCTTAACAGCTTCAGCCTGGACCAGGTGCCGGCCATGCGGAGCAAGCACAAGCCCTCATGAAGCTCTACACGCAACTGAACTTCGGCGGGAATTGCGAAGCGGCCTTCCGCTTTTATGAGAAGCATCTGGGCGGGAAGATCACGATGATGATGAACCAGAGCCAGGCACCGGGCGCGCCCGACGGTGCAGGCAAAGCGATCATTCATGCCAGGATGGACATTGGCGACACCGTGTTGATCGCCAACGATGTTCCGCCGTCCGTCTTTCAGAAGATCCGCAGCGTCTACATGTATCTCTCCGTCGATTCGCCGGAAGAAGCCGAGCGCGTCCACAACCTGCTGGCTGAAGGCGGTGAGGTCTACATGCCGCTGAAGGAGACGTTCTATGCGACGCGCTTCAGCCAGCTCCGCGATCGCTTCGGCGTGATCTGGTCGATCATCCACGAGCTACCCAGAAGCTAGAGCTGCGCGCGTAGACTATTCGGAAAGGGGTTGCATCTTTCTTCTCGTGCCGAGAACGAAGAAGCCCCGACCCAAGCTGGCACCCACCGTCCCCGGAATTTTCCTCCAGGCCGTCGCCCGAGAGCGTTCGCTCGGCAAGCCGCCGCAGGACTATCCCTTTTCGGTGCCGGCTATCCGTCATCTCAGCGAGCTGGCGTTCGACACTCCCGTAACCTTTTTCGTCGGCGAGAACGGATCCGGAAAGTCCACACTGCTCGAGGCCATCGCGGTGGGCTTCGGTCTCAATCCCGAGGGCGGCACCAAGTACGAGCGCTTCGGCACACAGGCCACGCATTCCGAGCTGTTCCGCTCCCTGATCCTCACCAAGAGCCGAGATGCGCCGACCGACTCCTACTTCCTAAGGGCGGAGTCGTTCTACAACCTCGCTTCCTCCGTGTCTCCTCGAGATTTCGATAGGTACGGCGGCCGAAGTCTGCACGCCCAATCGCATGGAGAGTCCTTTCTGTCACTGGTGCTCCATCGTCTGCGCGGCAACGGGCTCTACTTGTTCGACGAACCTGAGGCCGCGCTGTCCCCCAATCGCCAGCTCGCGCTCCTGGCCGCCATGCACCGCCTCGTCCGGCGCAATTCCCAGTTCATCATCGCGACCCATTCCCCAATTCTTCTGGGATTCCCGGGAGCGACCATCTATCTCTTCGCCGAGGAGGCGTTGACGCGGACGACGTACTTGGAGACGGAGCACTACCAGATCACGAAAGCGTTTTTGGAGCGGCCCGAGCGCATGCTCAACGAGCTGCTGCGACCGGACGATCCGGCCGAGGAGGATTCATGATCGTCCAGCCACTGACGGTACTCGCGTCGCTGCTCGCTCAGGTTACGGTCGGCGGGCTGCGCGTCGAGTACCTCACCAACCCGATCGGCATCGACGTGCCGCAGCCGAGGCTGAGTTGGTGGATCACCAGCCCACGACGCGGGACGATGCAGGCTGCCTATCAAGTGCAGGTCGCGACCAGCGAAGCGAGCCTGACGGGCGGCGCGAACCTGCTGTGGGACTCCGGGAAGGTGACCTCGGACGAGTCGGTATTCCTGGAGTACGCCGGTCCGCCCCTGGCGTCGCGCACACGCTATTACTGGCGCGTGCGCGTGTGGGATACGAGCGGGCGCGCCTCCGCGTGGAGCCCGCCCGCGTTTTGGGAAACGGGACTGCTCGAGCCGGCCGACTGGACCGCGCAGTGGATCGGCCCGCAACCGACCGCGGCGGATAGTCTCCCGGCTCCGTCGCCGCTGCTGCGGCGGGCGTTTCCGGTTGCCGACCGCATGCGCTCCGCCCGCCTGTACGTCACGAGCCTCGGCCTCTACGAGGTCTATCTCAACGGACAGCGCGTCGGCGACCAGCTCTTCACGCCCGGCTGGACATCCTACCACCACCGGCTGCAATACCAGACGTATGACGTGACCCCGCTTCTCCGACCTGGCGCCAATGTCGTGGGCGCCATGCTCGGCGACGGCTGGTATCGGGGGCATCTCGGATTCTTCGGCCAGCGCAACCTCTACGGGCGGCGGCTCGCACTGCGCGCGCAGCTCGAGATCCGCTATGAGAGCGGACGCACCGAGCGGGTCGTGTCGGACTCCGGGTGGAAGACCACGGCGGGACCGGTGCTCACGTCGGACATCTACGGCGGCGAAACCTACGACGCGCGGCGCGAGCTCGACGGGTGGGCCCGCGCGCCGTACGACGACCGGGAGTGGGGAGCGGTTGCCCTCGTCGATCCTCCCGGGTCTGCGCTCGTGGCGTCCCTGTCGCCACCGGTGCGTCGCGTGCGTGAGCTGCGCCCCGTCTCGATGCGGCGCGCACCATCGGGCGAAATGCTGTTTGACCTCGGCCAGAATTTCACGGGCTGGGCGCGTCTCGCCGTGAGCGGCCCACCTGGGACGACGGTCACCATGCGGTTCGGCGAGGTGCTCGACCGGAACGGCAATCTCTATACCGCTAACCTGCGCGCAGCCGCCCAGACGGACCGGTACACGCTCAGCGGCAAGGCTCGCGAAGTGTATGAGCCGCATTTCACCTTCCACGGCTTTCGGTACGTGGCCGTTTCAGGGCTTCCTGCGCCGGCGGACTCGACCACCATTACGGGCATCGCGGTGTCGTCCGACCTCGCGCAAACCGGGACGTTCGTGACGTCCGACTCGCTGCTCAACCAACTCCAGCACAACATCGTCTGGGGGCAGCGCAGCAATTTTCTCGACGTGCCGACCGACTGCCCGCAGCGCGACGAGCGGCTCGGCTGGACGGGCGATGCCCAAGTGTTCGCGCGGACGGCCGCGTTCAACATGGATGTCTCGGGTTTCTTTGCGAAGTGGCTCGCCGATGTGGCGGCCGATCAGGACAAGAGCGGCAGTGTCCCCTGGGTGATTCCCAATCCTCTCGGTGGTGATTCCGTCCGGTTCGCCGGCACTGCCGGCTGGTCGGACGTCGCCGTCATCATTCCGTGGACGATGTACCTCACGTACGGCGACCGGCGGTTGCTCGAGCGGCAATATCCCAGCATGCGCGCGTGGGTCGATTACGCGCGCCGCCGAGCGGGTACGGGCCTGATCTGGAGGCCGGGATGGCAGTTCGGTGACTGGCTCGCGCTGCACAGCGACGATCCATCCTACCCGGGAGCGACGACGGGGACGGATCTGATCGCCACAGCGTTCCTGGCCCACTCCACGGATCTGGTGGCGCGCGCCGCGGCGGTGCTCGGGCGTGCGGACGAAGCGGCCACGTATCGTGCGCTCTTTGTGTCGATACGGGAGGCGTTCAATCGCGAATTCGTCTCGAGCACAGGCCGAGTGGGTGAGAACACGCAGACGGCGTACGCGCTGGCGATTGCGTTCGATCTCTTGCCGGATTCGCTGGTCGCGGCCGCCGCCGGCCGGTTAGCGCAGGACGTCGAAGCCCGCGACCACCATCTCACGACCGGGTTTCTCGGTACGCCCTATCTCCTGCACGTGCTCGGCGCGACGGAGCACGAGGCGGACGCGTTCGCGTTGCTCACCCAGCGCACCTACCCGTCGTGGCTCTATCCGATCACCAGGGGCGCGACGACGATGTGGGAGCGGTGGGACGGCATCCGCCCCGACAGCTCGTTCGAAGATCCCGGGATGAACTCGTTCAACCACTACGCCTTCGGCGCGGTCGGCGATTGGATGTATCAGAACATCGGCGGGATCGACGTCGACCCGGCGGCGCCCGGATACCGGCACTCACGCATCGCACCTCGTCCCGGAGCGGGGCTGACGAGAGCGACGCGGCCGGGAGCCGGCCTCACGAGTGCGAGCGCGTCGCTCGAAACCATGTACGGGAAGTTGAGCTCGGCGTGGAGACTCGATGGGGGGGGGCAGCGATTCGTACTCGAGGTCACGATTCCGGCGAATACGTCGGCGGAGGTCACCTTAAGGGACGCGCGCCTCGCCGATGTTCGGGAGGGCGGGGTTGGCCTCAACCTCCGCGACGGAGTGCGCGCCGCCCGCCAACGAGGGCAAGACGTGGTCGTGGACGTCGGCTCGGGCCGCTATAGCTTCGTGGTCATGGCTCGAGCGGAGAAGCTGCCATAACTCGGCTGCGTAAGCTGGCGGTGATCGTCGGGGTTTTGCTGCTGACCGCCGGGGCGATTGCGGCGGGACTCGTCACGGGCCGGCATCACACCGAGGCGGTGCGTGCAGACAACGCCGCGGGTGACACAGCCTGCCTGTCCTGTCATCAGCAGCAGGCGAGCTACGAATCGACCGCCCACCGTCTGACGTCGCGACTGCCGACTCGCGACGCCATCCTGGCCAGCTTCCGTCCCGGTGAGAACGTGCTGCGGACCGTCAATCCACGCTTGTACTACCGTATGGACTCCACGGCGACCGGCTTCTATGAAACCGCGGTGATGGGTCGCGCGCCCGACACCTCCATCTACTCTCAGCGCATTGCGTACGTGACGGGCCTGCGGAAGGGACAGTCGTTTCTCTACTGGGTGGGCGACCGGCTGTATCAGCTCCCGGTCTCGTACTGGACAGGGATCGGGTGGGCGAACAGCCCTGGGTATCCGGATGGACGACCCAATTTCGACCGTCCCATCCGTCCTCGATGCTTGGAGTGCCACGCCACGGGATTCCAGTCGATAACCGACCCCAATGCCGTCAACCGCTACCGGTCCGACAACGCGATACTGGGAATAACGTGCGAAACGTGTCATGGCTCGGGCCGCGCACATGTGGCGCGCGAACGCTCGCTGCTGCGCTGGCTCGGTCCGCGCGCGATCATCAACCCGGCGCGGCTGCCCCGCATGCGACAGCTGGACGGATGCGCCCTCTGTCATAACGGGACGGCGCCATTGCGAACCGCGCCCTTCGCGCATGTTCCGGGGCAACCCGTCGAGAAGCGATTTGACTTGTCCAGCGCACCGGACACCGGCGCGATCGACGTGCACGGCAACCAGGTTGCGCTGCTGGAGCGGAGCAAGTGCTTTCGTTCGTCACAGATGACCTGCGCAACGTGCCACGATGTGCACCGCCAGCAACGCGACGTAGTCGAGCTCTCGGGACGGTGCCTCACCTGCCATGCGGTTCAGAGCTGTGGGCTCTTTCCGCAGCACGGACAGGGGTTGATCGGCCGGTGCGTCGATTGTCACATGCCGCTACTACCGTCGAACACGATCATGGCCAGCAGCCTGGGGCGGCGGTTGCAGCCTCAGGTGCGCACGCACTGGATCAAGGTCTACGGGCCAGGCGGGAGGTAGATTGGTCCGAATGACCTGCCCGGTCCTCTGCATGTCCGCCGTGACAGCACTCGTCCTACCCAGCATCACCAGCGGGCAAACGGCGCCGTATCCGCACCGGAGCGAGCCGATCGGCACGGTGCGCCAGATGTACGGGGGCGAGCTGACGCCGGCGCTGGCGGTCAACACCTTCCGCAACATCGACCGGCTGTTCCCCACGCGCACGGTCTCGTCGGGCTCCGCAAGACCGCTGCCATTACCTCGGGCGGCGGTGCCGCTGACGGACGTGCGGTTCACCGACAAGGGCAAGCAGTACGACCTCGCTGCCTATCTCCAGCTCAACCGCGTCGCCGCGATCCTCGTCCTCGACTCGGGCCGTGTGAAGCTCGAGCGGTACCGGTTCGGCAACACCGAGCACACGCGATGGATGTCGATGTCGGTCGCCAAGTCGATCACGTCCACGCTCGTCGGCGCAGCAGTCAAAGAGGGGCGCATCAGTCTTTCCGATCCCGTCACGCGCTACGTGCCGTCACTGGCCGGGAGTGCGTACGACGGCGTGTCGGTGCGTGACGTGCTCATGATGTCGTCAGGTGTCGGCTGGAACGAGACGTACACCGATCCGTCTTCCGATCGCCGGCGGCTGCTCGACGCGCAGATCTCTCAGGTGCCCGGGTCCGCGCTGGCCATCATGAAGAGCCTGCCACGGGCCGCCGAGCCCGGGATGAAGTTCAATTACAACACGGGCGAGGCGCAGGTTCTGGCCGAGGTCCTCCGCGCCGGCGTCGGACGGCCGCTGGCGACGTACCTGTCCGATCGTATCTGGAGCAGGGTCGGGATGGAAGCCGATGCCAACTGGTGGCTCGACTCGCCGGACGGGACCGAGATCGGCGGGAGCGGCTTCAGCGCCACGCTGCGCGATTATGGGCGCTTTGGCTTGTTCGTGCTCGGCGGCGGCGTCGCGGGAGGAGATTCGATACTTCCCGCCGGCTGGATTCAGGAAGCGACGACGCCCAAGGTGCTGCGCGACGGCTCGGCGTTGGAGTACGGATATCTGTGGTGGCCCGGCTCGGGCGGCGCGTTCATGGCCACCGGCATTCACGGGCAGTACGTGTACGTGAACCCCGCGGCGCAGGTCGTCATCGTCGTGTGGGGTGCGCGTCCTCATCCCACCGCGGGCCAGGTCGTCGATGACTGGACGTTCTGCGATGCCGTGACGGCCGCGGTCCGATCAACGTCCCACGTTCGGAGTGAACGATGATTCTTGGCTTACGCACCGTGATCTATCACGTCCCCGACCTGCAACGTGCCAAGGCGTGGTACAGCTCCGCCTTCGGCGTCCAGCCGTACTTCGATGAGCCATTCTACGTCGGCTTCAACATTGGCGGCTTTGAGCTGGGGCTGGATCCGGATACGAAAGGTGTGAAACCGGGGGCGGGCGGGAGCGTCGCGTACTGGGGCGTCCCGAATGCCGAGAAAGCGGTCGAGCACTTTACGGGCGCCGGCGCCATGCTCAAGTCGCCCATTCAAGACGTCGGCGAAGGCATCCGCGTCGCGACGGTGGCCGATCCATTCGGGAATCTCGTGGGGCTCATAGAAAACCCACATTTCGGCGGATGACCGCTCGCGCGGCTCTGGCCTTCGTCAAGCGCCACGGGATTGTGCTCGAGAGCGCGCGCGGACCGGTCCCAAACCTGGCCGAGGCTGTCGTCGGTGGACGGATTCGCGGCAGCTGGTGGGGCCACGCCAAAGGCAAGGAGATCTTCTGGCTCACGCGGGCGGTTCGCGATTCGCGGGACGTGCTGGTGTGCCGATTGGTCGGCGGCAAGATCACCTACGTGCATCGCCGGTTGTGGCCGGCGCTGGTCCGAGCGGCCCGGCGCTTTGCGCGGCGTAATCTGGCGGCGGTGCAGGAGGTGCACACGGCGCAGGGTCAGCACGCGGAACGGCGCGTGCCGTTCCCGCGGTGGGTTCCGGCGGGCATAAAGCGTGCGGCTCGCCGCCTCAGCGCCGCCGACGCGCATGCGGCTTTGGAAATGTTGGATCCCGCCCATGCCTGAAGACAACGACCCCGAGTCCACCTCGTTCGTTATCCGCTTGGCGAGCGGCATCGGTGGTGTACTCGTCTTTCTTCTCGCGCTCATTGGCTCGCTCGGCACCGCGATCGCCGCACCCCTCGGCATGCTGGTCGTCCGTCGCTGGACGGCGCGGCACAATCGCCGCCGCAGCGTGCTGGCGTCGATCGTGGGCGCCATGCTCGCGACGTCCCTTGCCGCCGCGGCGCTGTTCCTCGTGCTCTTTGCCGTGATGCCGTCGCCGACGCAGCAGGACCTTCAGAAAGCAGCTCGCGAGGCGCAGAGCAAGCCGGTGCAGCTCCCGGATTGGTATACGAAAACCTTTCCCCAATCGGCACGCGAATCGGCGCGCGCCGACTCCGCGACCCAGCAGCTGATGCGCAATCCCCAGTTCATGACGATCGCGATGGTGCTGGCTGGCGGCTTCGCGGCATTGATGCTGGGGGCGCTCGGTGGAGGATTGGGCTGGTGCGGATCGACGCTGCTCGGCATCGCGTTCTTTGGCCGACGCGCGACGCCCCCGCTACAGTAAGGAGCTGTAACCCTCCTCTCATTGAGGGGTAGGTAAAGCCAAATCACACCCGACCGCCCTCATGTCGATCGCGAAGTCCGGCATCCTTGCTCTCGTTGTCTCGACCAGTGCCGCCGCTCAGTCCAGCAAATGGGAAATCGGCGCCCTGGCAGGTGGCGGTCCCTCCATCGTCACGGCATCACTGGGCGGCGTGCCGAACGGGGAGCTGCTCATCACGACACTCTCCGTGACGCGGCCGCTCGTTCACTGGAAGCGTTTCCGTGCCAGCTACGTCGGCGAAATCCTGCCCTTCGTGGTCGCGACCAAAGTGCCGAAGGTTCAGGCGGAGTGGTTCTATAACAGCTCACACACCGACTCCACGTTCGTCCTGTATCCAAACGGAGATGGGCCTGACTTGGGTGCCGGCCTTGCCCCGGTCGGATTGCGGTTCTCGCTGCAGCTCAGTCCGGGAATGCTCGTGTTTGCAGAGGGCAGTGGTGGCGGAGTGGCGTTCGCCCGCGCCATGCCCAAACCGACCGCTCGATCGCTGAATTTTCTGGGTAGCGCGGGGGCCGGATTGCATCTCGGCAGACGCTACATCGTGGGCTATCGATTCACGCACTTGTCCAATGCGAACACGGCCGCAAAGAACCCCGGTTTCAACGCGCACATCTTCTACCTGGGGATCACGCTGCACTAGCGTAGATTAGGGACGAATGAGACTGTCCGTCCCCGTACTGCTGCTCCTGTGCGGCTGCGCCCCCGCGATCCACTCGAGCGCGTCACAGCAGATCGTCACGGAGCGGCTCTATTTCGGCCGCAACATCGGGGACACGCTGGGCGTCAGCGATTCCGTCTGGGCAGTTTTTGTGAAGGACGTCGTGAGCACTCGACTGCCCGCCGGGTTTACGTTCTGGACGGCCGAAGGTGCGTGGCGCGATTCCAGCGGCCGCGCGACGCGCGAGCCCAGCTTCGTGCTCGAAGTCGTGCACCCGCATCGCTCAGCCGCGTCAGATTCCGCGATCGTCGCCATCATCGCCGAGTACAAGCGCCGGTTCAGCCAGCAATCGGTGCTCCGCGTCGTCACCGCGGGGCGGGCGAGCTTCTGACGGTCGCCAGGTTCAACCATGCCCACACCCGCCTCGCATGCCGCCGTTGGATTCGCCATCGCCGCTTGGACACAACCAGCGCCGCCGAGTCGGCGCGTGTGCCTTGTTGCGGCCGCCTGCGCCGCCCTGCCCGACATCGACTTCTTCGGATGGCCCGTCGCCCATCGCGCCATCACGCATTCGCTCGCGTTCGCGCTGATCGGCGCCGTCGTGATCACCGCGGTCCTGTTCCGTCGAGACCAATGGACCCAGCACCGAACACGCATTGGCCTCGTACTCGGCCTCGCGCTCCTCTCGCATAGCTGCCTCGACGCGCTCTCGACATACTCCTTCGGCATCGAGTTCTTCGCCCCGTTCTCGGAGCAACGGTTCCGCTTCCCTTGGACGCCACTCGGCGATCCGACCGGCAGTCTGGCCGGTCAACTCATGCAGGAAGCCCTCGTTGTTTTTCTCCCGGCCGTGCTGATCGGGTGGCTCGGTCTGAGGCGACGCGGCAGGCGCTTGATGTCGGCCACATGATGCAGATCGTGCTCGCGCGCCACGGCAAACCCGCCTGGGACTTTCGGACCCCGATCCCGGGGCACGCCTTCGGGGACTGGCGGCGCGGCGAGGACAACGCTCCGCTCGACACGTCGCAGCGCCCCGGTGCTGAATTGGAGCGGCTCATCCGCAGCGCGTCGTGCCTGGTCGCGAGTCCCCTGCGCCGCTCGCTCGACTCGGCCCGCATCCTTGCGCCCGGGGCCGCGCCCCTGATCGATGCGCGATTTCGCGAGGCCGAGTTGCCCGGGGCGATTCGGTCCGGCCTGCGGCTGCGCCCGGAGGCGTGGGCCTGGCTGGCGCGGGCGGCGTGGTTCTGCGGATGGTCGGACGGCGTCGAGAGCTTCGGCGCGGCGCGGAAACGTGCGGCGAGTGGCGCCGCGCTTCTGATCGAGCGCGCCGCATCGAGTGGCGCGGTTGTGCTCGTGGGACATGGGTTGATGAACGTGCTGATCGCGTGGCAACTTCGGGCTGCCGGATGGAAGGGGCCGAGGCTCCCGTCACGCCGCCATTGGGCATTTGGGATCTATGAGAGGTCGCGGACGTAGCGGCTTATAGCGTAACCACTCGATCCGCGTGCGCCCGGGCGAACTCGGCGTCGTGCGTCGCGACGAGCAGCCCCCGCCCCTGTTCGCAGAGACGGCGTAGCGTTGTTCCCAACGCGCTGCGACGCGCCGGATCGAGGGCGGCCGTCGGCTCATCCATGAGCAGCAACGCAGGATCCGGCGCCAGCGCGCGGGCGATCGCCACCCGCTGCGCTTCGCCACCGGAGAGCTGACGCGGCGAGGCCGCCGCCCGCGTGCCGACATCGAGCTCGGACAACAGCTGCGTCGCAATGGTCTCAGCATCGACTCGGGCTTTGCGCAGCACGTGCCGGAGCGCCAGCGTGACGTTGTCGAGTGCGCTGAGGTGCTCGAACAGCGCGTGCGCCTGAAACACGAGGCCCACACGCCGCCGCAGCGGCACCAGGCGCGACTCCGGCGGCACCGGCCCCGGCCGCAGCGCGAATCCGTCCACCACGATCTGCCCGTCATCGAACGGCTGCAGCGCCGCCACTGCCCGGAGGGCCGTCGTCTTTCCGACGCCCGACGGACCCATGAGTGCCACCAGCTCGCCTCGCGCGACCTGGAGCGTGAGGGCTCGCAGCACGTCGCGCGTGTCGTAGCGGACGGTCAGCCGGTCGAGCACGAGGAGCGCGGTCACGGCACCCGCCAGCGCCGCTCCAACCGGCGCGCCAGCCGCGACAGCGGCAGCGACATCGCGAGGTACACGGCGGCGCACAGTGCGCCCGGAACGATCCAGCTTCCCACATTGGTCGCATAGATCGCGGTTTGTTTCGTCAGTTCGACGACGGTGATGACGGAGACGAGCGCGGAATCCTTGAACAGCGCGACGAAGTCGTTGGTCATCGGGGCGAGCGCGTAGCGCAACGCTTGCGGCCCGCGGACCAGCCGCAGGATCTGGCCTTCGGACAGGCCGAGTGTGCGCGCGGCCTCGAGCTGGATGCGCGGCACGGCCTCGAGCGCGCCCCGATAGATCTCGGCCTCATAGGCCGCGTAGTTCAGGCCGAGTGCCAGGACCGCGGCGAGGAACGCGGGCAGGCGAACGACGCCGGCCAATCCGTAGTAAATGACGAACAGTTGCAGGAGCAGCGGCGTCCCGCGAACGATCTCGATGTAGATGGTCGTTCCGACCCTGACGACCGTCGATCCGTACACGCGGCCTGATGCCAGCGCGAGCCCGACGACGACCGCGAGCGCCATCGACAGCACCGACACGAGCAGCGTCACGACGGCGGCGCGCGCGAGTGACGGGAGATACGCGAGGGCCTGCACGGACGTTGTCGTCGGCACTCCGCTTGCCCTCTCGTTCGTACGCAACACGCGCTCGAAGAACGGGCGCTGCGTCTCGTCCCATACGTTCCAGCGGCGGAAGATCTGCTCGAGCGATCCGTCGCGCATCGCCTCGCGCAACACAGCGTCAATGGAATCGCGCAGCATCGCGTTGGCTTGTGCGAGCACGCCCACGTAATGACCGATGGCCACCGGCGGATCGAGGATGACGAAGCCGGCCCCCCCCCGGCGGCGCAACGCGCGCTGCGCGATGATGTGATCGAGCAGCACCGCATCTATCCGGCCCGTGACCAGGTCGCCGTAGGGATGCACGTCGTCGTCGTAGGAAATGGGGAGCACACCCGTCGAATCGCGCGCCTGCATCAGCAGGTCGTAGGCGATCGTGGAGCCAAGGGTCGCGACACGGCGGCCGCGCAGATCGGCGAGACCGTGGATCTTGCCGGCGTCTGCCGGTCGCACGGCGAGCACTTCGCGGAATTCAAAGTAGGGAAGGGTGACGGCATGTCGCGCCCGGCGCGCCGGAGTGTCCTCGACACCGGACAGCCCGAGCGTGAAGTCGCCGCGCTCGACCGACTGGTCGATGTTCGACCATTGGACCTGGAGAAACTGCGCGCTTCTGGCGCCGCCCAGTCCGCGCGCGATGCGCTCAGCGACCTCTACGTCGAACCCGCGCACCCGCGACGGATCCCGCGGGTCGGCCTCGACGAATGGCGCACCGCCCTCGGCGTCACCGCCCCAAACCAGGATCTGCGTCGGGTGCTGAGCTGCCGCGAGGCAGAGCGCGAGTGCGGCGATCACGCCGAAAGGGCGACCGCGTACAGCCAGCGTATCGCTTCGGTGTCACCTATCAAGAGTGCAGGACCGAGCGGCGAGCCGATATAGATGAGCGTTCCCGGTCCTACTCGCTGCCTGAGCGCCACGGGTAAATCGCCCGCCCATGCGATGATCTCTCCCGGCTGGTTGGCCGGCGGTACCAGACGGGTGAAATCGCGAACTCGCGTCCGGATCGGCCACGTGTAGTCGACGTATGGCGTCGCTCTCGGCGGTGACCAGAGATTCACGGGCCCCGCGACACGCAGCCCGAGGCCTTCGCGCAGCGAGCGGCGGTGCTTTCGAAATTCCAGATGGCTGGCGAAGCCCGCGCCCGATTCGATGATCACAGTCGTTCCGCGCAGCAAGCACATCCTTAAGCGCTCAGCGATTTTCTCGGGCAGAAGGAACACGCTGGACATGATAACCAGTGAGCAATGGCTCAGGGGATCTGATTGCTCCCAGGGCTCAAATCGCCACCGCCGCTGTGGAATCACGGCGCGATACCCGGCCGAAGACTCGGGAAGAACGTCTTGGTCCGAGCAAAAGACCCGCCATTTCTTCAGCCTCCGTTCCGCAACACTCGGCGCTGTCCAGTGCGGCAAGGGCGCTCCCACCACACTCATCGCACCCGCGGTGTAGCCGAGAAACTCGCGCCGCGTGATGTCCATCAGAGCCTCCCCGAGATCAGCCGGTCCATGGCCTGGCTCGTGTCGTAGAACTGCTGGTCGGGCGCGTAGCGGTAGCGCGCTTCCATCTCCGCGATCAGCCAGCCGTCGTACCCGACTTTCGTCATGGCCGCGCGGATGGCGGGCCAGTTGTTGTCGCCGAGAAACAGATTCGTGTAGACGCTCTGATCGCCGGAGCGCCCACGATGCTTCAGCACGTCCTTGAGATGAATACGCGTGATTCGCGGCCCGTGGATCTCGATCCACTGTTCCGCAAACCCCGTATCGTGAATGTTGCCGACATCGAGATGAATCCCGACGGCAGGACTGTTGACGTCGTTGAGGAATTGCCAGAACTCGCGCGGACTGATGAGAAAGCGCTGCTCGGAGTTGCAATTCTCACAGCCGATCCTGACGCCGGCGCGCCCGGCTTTCTCACCCAGCGACTTGAGGGCCTCGACGCAGCGCTGGTAGACCTCGTTGTACGGAACCTCCTCGGTCACGAGGCCGGCGACCACCAGGATCGCGTCGGTGCCGAGCAACACCGCGGTCTCGATCTGTCGCTCCACGATGCGGGCGGCCTGAGCCCGCACGGCAGGATCGCGGGCGGAGAGCGGCGATGCCCAGTGCAATCCAGTCGAGACGTTGGAGACGACGAGGCCGGCGCCTTCGACTTTGCGACGTAGCTCACGCACTTGTCCGTCGGTGGTCGTCATCTGAAACCACGGGACATCACCCAGCCACAGCTCGATGCCGTCGAATCCGGCCTTCTTAACAAGCTCGAGGCCGCGGTCGAATCCCCAGTCCTTGGGGATCATGTTGTCGCCGATCGATTTCTTCATAGGCCCGGGAGAGTGCTCGTGGAATCGCGGTTGAGATGCACGAAGGCTTCGGCGGCAGCGACGCCGGCTTCCCGTCCACGCCACTGCGCCATGATCTCGTGGTGCTCGCGCCAGATCCCCTGGCCATCCTGGCTCGCATGGGCGAAGAGCGCGGCTTTCTTCGTTTCGACCACGGACGAGATGTCGACGTAGGTGTTCGGCAGGAAGCCTTCAGTCTGACTGCCGCTGTTCACTTCAAAAAAGTAGAGCCGAGGAGTGCGGAGATTCATCCAGGCGCGAATCGTGAGCAGGCTCGCGACCTGATGATCCATGTGCGTGTCCACTGGCCAGTGCGTGAATACCAGATCGGGGTTCTCGGCGGCGAGCAGTCGGCTCATCGCATCGACGTGCGCCCGCGTTACTTCAGTCGCGCCGTCAATCTGTCCGAAAAACGCCGGCTTGGCGCCCATGACGCGGCACGCAGTCTCAGACTCGGCGCTCCGAATCCGTGCTGCGTCGTCCAGAGGCTTTCCGGGGATGCCGCGCTCGCCGCGGGTGAGATAGACGATCGTCACGGCGTGGCCGAGCGCGGCATACTGCGCCAGCGTGCCGCCGCACCCGGACTCCGGATCGTCCGGATGCGCGCCGACACAAACGACTTTCAGGCTGGCGGTCTCAGACTCGGCGGGTGTGGATGCGAGCGGCAGGGTGGTGACCGCTGCCAGAGCTGACTGTGTTACGAAGCTGCGGCGGGTGACATCTCGCGCTTTCATCGATCTAGTTTTGCGGCATTTTGTTGAATCCCGCAACATCGCCCCCCGTAGGGCCTATACCCCTATTGGCCGGAGAAGTCATGACCCGCAGGACCAACGCGCGAATCGCCGGCATTGCCTACCTTCTCTACATCGCGGTTGCATACCCCAGCATGGTGCTGTCCAATCGAGCCACAAGCGGTGAGGGAATGGCCGCGAAGCTCGCGAACATGGCCGTGCATGCGACCGACGTGCGCCTCGCCGCCGTGCTGTCGTTGATCGGCTGTTTCTGCGCGCTTGTCCTGGCGGTGACGCTGTACGCGATCACGCGCGATCAGGATCACGACCTCGCCATGCTCGGCCTGACCTGCCGAGTTGCCGAGGGCATCACCGGAGCTGCTTCGATCCCGGTGACGCTGGGCCTGCTCGCGATCGCCACGGCCGCCGGCACCGATGCACCGGACCCCGGGGCGGCGCGCGCAGTCGGTGCGTTCGTTCTCAACCAGTCCTGGTTCATCGCAGCGACCTTCTTCGCCGTCGGCAGCACACTTTTCTCCTGGCTGCTCCTCCGGGGGCGGATGGTTCCGGTCTGGCTGGCCGGTCTCGGCGTCATCGCATCGGCTGTGGTGGCGGTGGCCCTGCCGTTGCAGGTTACTGAGGTGCTCACGGGACTCGTCACACGTCTCATGTGGCTGCCGGTCGCCGTTTTCGAGCTGGTGCTCGCGGTGTGGCTGATCGTGAAGGGCGCCGCAGCGCCGGAGGTCCGATGAACGACCTCCGCCGTACGGCGAGGCTCGCGGGCGCTCTGTGGCTCATTGTCATTGTCGCGGGCGTGATCAGCTTTCTCAACCAATCTGTACACCCTCGTCTCGCGTTTGCCGCCAATCAGTTCGCCGGTCTGTGCTACCTGGGCGTGTCCGTTCTGCTTTACGAGCTATTCAAGCCCGTGCGCGCGAGCCTGGCCCTCTTCGCGGCTTTCTGCGGCCTCGCGGGCGTCGCCAGTGGAGCCGCAGCAGACTCGCTGGGTCAGTCCAATTCGCCGGCCCAAGGCTTCTTCATCGCGATGGTGTTCTTTGGGGCGCAGATCATCTCCATCGGATATCTGATCACGCGATCGACGCTCATTCCCCGGCTGCTGGGTGTGCTGCTGATGTTTGGGGGATCGAGTTACGTGATCAACTCGTTCACCAACTTTCTGTCGCCGGCGCTCGGGGCTCACGTGGCGCCCTTTGTCGTTCCTATTGCCATTCTGGGCGAAGGCGCATTGACGTTCTGGCTCCTCGTCAAAGGCGTGAACGCTCCGTGACGGCTACACCCACGCTCTGGCGCCGCCTCGCCATCGCGCTGAGCGTCTTCAACGTGGCGGGCGCCGGGTTCGCGATTGCATCGGCCGAGCCGTGGCATGCCATGGTTCACGTTTCACTCGCCGTGGCCTTCGCGTTCGGCGCGCAGCGCCTGCGGCAGGTATCGGGGAGAAGCGACCCGGCCTCCATGCAACAGCAATTGGACGCGCAGGCCGAGGCGCTGGAAGACGCGCAAGCCAGGTTGGCCAGTCAGGCGACCCAGCTCGCGGAGCTGCAAGAGCGTGTGGACTTCGCCGAGCGAGTCTTGATTCAGGCGCGAGATCGTCAAGCGTCCGATAAATGATTATGGTTGTGATCTAGCATCCCTTCAGGAGCTCGCGTGTCGGCAGCGCCCGCCGGGGTGACGTACACATCGCAGAACTTGTCGCAACAGGCTCATCGCCAGCTCATTGGGTATCTGGGGCTGTTGCTCCCGCTCCTCGTCTATGTCCTGGCAGGCCTGCTTCCCACCGTGGGACTGCCCCGGTGGAGGGCATTGAACTCGCTCAGCGCCTACTACTACACGGGGGGCGTGAGCGTCTTTGTCGGTGTGCTCTTCGCCCTCGCGCTGTTCCTGCTCACCTATCCAGGATATCGCGAAGTCACAGCGGACCGCGTGGTCGGACGACTGGGCGGTCTGGCCGCCATCGCGGTCGGATTGTTTCCCACCACGCCGCCGGCCGGGCAGACGGCGCCCTCGTGGTGGCATCCGCAAATGGCGCTTGTCCACTATACGTCGGCCGTTGTGCTGTTCGTGTCGTTTATTCTCTTCGCCATCTGGCTGTTTCGAAAATCGAACGTCCCGCTCCGCCGCGACCGGCCGCCGGACAAGCGGCGGCGCGACGACATCTGCCTCGCCTGCGGGATACTCATGATCGTGGCGGTGCTGTGGGCTGCCAGCTCCATGTTTACGCACGCACCGATATTCCTTCCCGAGTCGATCGCCATCATCGCGTTCGCGGTGTCGTGGCTGATCAAGGGAGAAGCGTATAAGCCGGTGATGCAGATGGTCCGCAAGCTACGGCCCTCGCGCTGATGAGTGTGACGCGAGTTGCCGCCGTCTGTGCCATCGTGGTGGTCGCATGTACCCATCTGCCGCGGGTGACACCCAGTGCAGCGATTGAGCAGACCGTGCAGGGGAGCCGGCCGCCCGCCACACTCGTCGCGAGCTTCGACGGCCTGGGCGTCGGGCTGCAGGGTCCCCACGGCCGCTGGGAGGTGCGTAACCCTTCCGACAACTCGCTCGCCGTGGGACGCGACTACGTCTTCCAGATCGTCAACACCCGCATGGCGATCTTCCGGAAGAACGGCGAGATCGTCTACGGCCCCGTTCCCACGAACACGCTGTTCAAGGGTTTCGGGGGCGCGTGCGAAGCGCGCAACAACGGTGATGCCGTCGTGCGCTACGATCAGTTGGCCGATCGCTGGCTGATCGTGATGCCGGTTTTTACCCGCGCCCACGAGCGGCCGGACCAACCACCGGCGTGGACCGCCTCGAGCCGTGCCTATGTCAGTCCGCCCGGTGTGGCGGACCAACCGGGCCCCGCGGCGCCGCTGTTCGTGCCGCCCCCGGTGCCGCCGTCGCCCCCCGAGCGTCCCGACACGACCCAACGCGTACGGCCGCCGCGTCCACCAGAAGAGAAGGGCCCGTTCTCGATGTGCTACGCGGTGAGCGCGGGCCCCGATCCCCTCGGCTCCTACTACCGCTACGAATTCCTGCGACCGCTGTTCCCCGACTACCCGCGCCCCGCGGTGTGGCCGGACGGTTACTACGTGCCGACCAGCACCGGCGACGACGTCATCCAGAAGCACACCTGCGCCGTCGACCGGCGGCACATGCTGCTCGGCCAACCCGCCACCGAGCAGTGCATGATCGTCGATGGCGTGAACTTTCTGAACAACGCGGATCTCGACGGCCCAACCCTGCCGCCCGCCGGCGCCCCCAACGTCGTGCTCGCCGCCGGCGGCACGCAGCTGCACGGCGACTTCGATGACGACGGCATCTATGCGTGGCGATTCGCGGTGGATTGGAACGGTGCCGCGAACACGCGGCTCATCGGGCCCGAGAAGATTGCGGTCGCGCCGTACCACTACCTGTGCGACGGCCAGCTCACGACGTGCGTCCGCCAACCGGGGACCGACCAGCATCTCGACGCGCAAGGCGACAAGCTCATGGCGCGGGTGGTCTACCGGAACGTCAACGGGCGCGAGTCGATCGTGGCGGTGCATTCGGTGAGCACTGCCGTGTTCGGCGGCGGCGTGCGGTGGTACGAGTTCACCATCGCCCCGGACCGCACGCTCCGGCTGCGGCAGCAGGGGACGTACGCGCCCGACGGCTACTATCGCTGGATGGCGAGTCCCGCCATGGACAGCCAGGGCAACATCGGGATCGGTTACTCGTTCGGCGGCACGCCCAACTTTGCGGGACAGCGGTTCGCCGGCCGGCTCGCCGGCGACCCACTCGGCGTGCTCACGTTGCAAGAAGCCGTCCTCGCGGAGGGCCAGGCCCCGCAGATCAACACGGTGCGGTGGGAGGATTACACGCAGACCGCCGTCGATCCGAGCGACGACTGCACGATCTGGTACGTGGGCGACTATCTCAAGAAGGATGCGCTGACGTACTCGACCCGCATCGGCGCATTCCGAATGTGCCAGTGAAGACCGTCCTCCAGACCCAGTCGATTGCCTGGGCACAGGGAATCCGCGTCGCCCTCGAGGCGGAGGGGATCCAATGCAAGGTGTTGAATGAGTTTGACCGCGGCTTTGGCATGATGCCGTGGATTCCCGTCCGCGTCGTGGTCCTCAACGACGACGATCTCGGGCGCGCGCAGGCGATTGTCGCGCGCCTCGCTCCACCGCGGGCCGGCCCGCCGCCACCATCGTGGCGATGGCAGAAGCCCGGGTGCATCCTGCTCGTGATCGATCTGGTGCTGATCGGTGCCTGGGGCGCATTGCTTGACGAATATGGTCTCGGCACGCTCACCCACGCGGTTGCGGCAGTCGTCGTCATCGTGTTCATTGGCGGCTTGTTGCTCATCATGCTCGGTCCAAGAGCGGACAAAGGGACTTCATGACATCACCACTACTGGGTGAATTCCTCGGCACGATGGTCCTCATTCTGCTGGGCAATGGTGTCGTTGCTGGTGTGCTCCTGAAGGGCACCAAAGCCGAGGGCGGCGGCTGGATCGTGATCACGGCCGGCTGGGCGTTCGCGGTGATGGCCGGCGTCTTCACCGCGATCGCCTGCGGCAGCAGTGATGCGCATTTGAATCCCGCCGTGACACTGGGGTTTGCGGCGCGCGCGGGCGACTTCTCGAAGTTCGCGCCCTATTTCGTCGCGCAACTCCTCGGCGCAATTGCAGGCGGCGCGCTGGTGTGGCTCCACTATCTGCCGCACTGGAAGGAGACACCGGATGGCGCTCTCAAACGCGCCTGTTTCTGCACCGCGCCCGCCATCCGTCAGTTCATCCCAAATTTGGTGAGTGAAGTGATTGGGACGTTTATACTCGTGTTTGTCGTTGGCGCGATCTTCTCGAAGGCCGTCGCCGCGACGGGACCCGCGGCGGGCCTCGGCGCGTATCTCGTGGGAAGCCTCGTCTGGGGCATCGGGCTCTCACTCGGAGGCACGACGGGCTATGCGATCAACCCGGCGCGCGACCTGGGCCCGCGCATCGCGCATGCGCTGCTGCCGGTTGCCGGCAAGGCGTCGTCGGACTGGAACTACGCGTCGATCCCGGTCGTCGGGCCCTTGCTCGGCGGCGTCCTCGCCGGTCTGGCGCTGCGCATGCTCGGGGTGCAGTGAAGAGTCTGCACACCGCGGCGCGAGGGGGAGCGCCCAGCTCGTGAGAGCGAGCCTTGCTCTGCTGCTCGCCGTGCAGGGCGGGCAGCCGCAGCAGTCGTGGATGTTCGGTCCCTTTGCCAAGCCGGCGCAGGTCAACCCGGTGATCACCCCGAATCCCGCCGTCGCGTGGGAAGCCTACGCCACGTTCAATCCCGCGGCCGTCGTGACGGACGGCAAAATATTTCTTCTGTATCGCGCCGAGGATGCGACGGGCAGACAGGAGATTGGTGGGCACACGTCGCGGTTGGGCCTGGCGGAGAGCACGGATGGTCTGCACTTCACGCGGCGAGCCACCCCGGTGTTGTATCCTGATAGCGATGCGCAGCGGCAGAACGAGTGGCCCGGCGGCGTCGAGGACCCGCGCATCGTGGAATCCGACGACGGATGCTACATCCTCACGTACACGCAATGGAATCGCGACGTGCCGCGCCTGGCGGTCGCGACGTCGCGAGATCTCATCACTTGGACAAAGCACGGACCGGCGTTCGCGAAAGTGGGCGGCGGTAAGTACCTGCGCACGGAGTCGAAGTCGGGCGCGATTCTCAGCCGGATCGACGGCAATCGAATCATTGCGACGCGCGTGAACGGGAAGTACTGGATGTACTTCGGCGTGCCCGATCTGCGGATCGCGACCTCCGAGAACTTGCTGGACTGGACGCCCGTGGAGGACTCGAGCGGGCAGGCGGTCAAAGTCCTGTCGCCGCGTCCCGGCTATTTCGACTCGTGGCTGGTCGAGGCGGGCCCGCCCGCGCTCTTCACGACTGCGGGGATCCTGGTGCTGTACAACGCGGGCAGCCTCCCGTCGCGCACCTATTCCGCGGGCCAGGCGCTGTTCGATGTGCGCGATCCCACCAGGCTGATCGCGCGGTCGGACAGCGCGTTCATCAAGCCAACCGAGAGCTACGAGCGGACGGGGCAGTACACCGCGGGAACGACATTCGTGGAGGGACTCGTGCCATTTCAGGGTCGCTGGTACCTCTATTATGGGACCGCCGACTCTCGCGTGGGCGTCGCGGTGTGGGACCCCCAGGCGCCTGCTGACCGCATCCGTTGACCCACGATTCGACTCTGCAAAACTGGTTTGTCGACATCAACACCCGCTTCCGTGGACGCTGGACGTTCGCGGTGCGTGGTGATTCCATCGTCGGCGATCTCAGCGAGCTGCCCGCCCATCGCCTGGTGCGGCGCATCGCGGTGGGCAGAATGCCGCGCTAGAATAGCTCCATGTCCAAGGTAAGAGTCGGTATCGTCGGCTCCCGCTTCCAGGCGGATTGCATTGCGAGTGCGGTGAAGGCAGTGCCGGAGGACGCCGAGGTGGTCGCCGTCGCGTCGCCGACCAAAGGCCATGCCACCGAGTTCGCCAAGCGCCACGGCATCCCGCAGGCGTACACCGACTATCGCGACCTGCTGCGCGATCCCCAAGTCGAGCTGATCTCGATCACCGCCCCCAACCGCCTGCATGCGCCGATCACGATCGACGCCGCGAGGGCCGGCAAGCATGTCGTCTGCGAGAAGCCGCTGTGCATCACGCTCGAAGAAGCCGACGCGATGATCGACGCGTGCCGCCAGGCAGGCGTCCTGCTGCTGTACGCCGAGGAGCTGTTCTTCGCGCCGAAATACGTGAAGGCCAAGCAGATGGCGGACGAGGGTGCATTCGGCCGCGTGCATCTGGTAAAGCAAGGTGAGAAGCACTCCGGCCCGCACTCGCCGTGGTTCTGGGACGTCGAGCAGTCGGGCGGCGGTGCGGTGATGGATCTTGGGTGCCATGGCATCGCGTTCTGCTGGTGGTTCCT
>WNGL01000802.1_pt1 | contig 47619 bp, 47 predicted proteins | sample 5400591 | NCBI WGS metagenome assembly WNGL01 (sample SAMN13153377, study PRJNA577476) | soil metagenome | isolation source: 80 cm soil or saprolite under Garry oak tree replicate 1 | place: USA:California | collected 2016-06-15 | reverse complement strand
GCTCATGCCCGCCTGTAACTGGATTCGATTCATCTTCACGGTGTACCTCCAATAATTGGGATACCGTAAAGATACTACAGGCATATGTCACAATATGTCATACCAGCTGGAAAGCCGGAGATTAGTACTACTCAGGTAAAATATTGAGTCATCGTATTATTTTTTTTGAACTTGCATCATAGATGAATCTAACAAACAATTTATATTCTGACTTTTTAAAGTCCTTGGGAAGTGCGCCCAATGGGCCTATCGATCTTATGGTCTTCAATGCCGCATCATCAATTTCGCTGGTACCGGAAGATTCCATTTTTTGAACATCAATTACTTGCCCATTGCTGCTGCTGAAGGTAATTAAATAAATGACTTCTCCCGGCATATTATTGTCCGGATAATGCCAAACACCATACACAGCATTTTCAAAGCGTCTGAAAAACGAAATCAGTTTCGACTCCTGGGTATTGAGGATTAGTGATTCACCTTCCGCAACATCCCTCTCATACCTGCGACGATAGTCATCTTCCAGTTTGGCCAGTTTTTCCGTTTTTGGAAACATATCAGGTGCATCGTGCTGCTGTACGCTCTGCTGCCTGGGTTTCAAAAGACTTGCAGCAGATGATCCTGGCAAGACTTTGGGCCCCTTCTGCTCAATCGGTTTCGATTCAAGTAGTTTTCCCGCCAATTCAGCTTTGCCAGTTTTAGCCTTGTCAGACTGACTTTGCTGTTTCTTGCTCTGCTGAGGAGTTGGGACCAATGTCGAAAATTTTCCAGTGTCATCCTCCCGCGGCGCAGTTTCTCGCTTCACCTTCACTTCACGATCAGACAGGAGTGGCAATATTTCTTTTTTCGGTTCACGCACGGGTTCCGGCTCTGGAATCTTTCGCAGCTTTTCTGGTTTCGGTATAGTTTTCGGTTCCGGCATCTGTTGCAGGTCGATAAAAACCGGCTCTTTTGGGGCGGGCGACACGGGAGGGAAAAAATAGAGCCAGGCAATCACTCCCAGATGCAGAAGGAGAGAGATGCAAAGCAAATAGAGGAACGATTTTTCGATGTATCTATCTGACATGGCGATAGGTCGGTCCGGTCTGCGGCAAGGTTGCCAAGAGTACGTTTATATGATGATTCATGAAGTTGCAGATATCTTAAATGGTTTCCTGTTTGTATTTGCGATGAGAGCCGGTCTGCGGGCCGGTTTCCGTGCGCAGGAAGGCGAGCATCTCTTTAAGGCTTGCCAGGATGTTATGTTCTCCCTTGGGGAATTCCCTCGGATCGAGCTCAAGTGTAACCGTGCTTTGATATTCGGTGCTGCGCAGGTGATTGAGAAATCGGGTCAGCGGCAGAATCCCGTGCCCCGGAAGCAGGTGCTCGCGGCCATGACCATAGTCTGAAAAATGGATATTTCGGATGCGTCCGGAATCGTAACAGAGGAAGAAATCGTTGATGAAGTTTGTTTTTCCCGACCCCATATGGGTACAGTCGAACGTCATGAACAGATTGTGTTCCCGGATAAAGTCGACCAGCCGCTGCGTATTGGAGAGGATGTGGGGGTTGATCTTCCACTTTCCGACCCAGGGCATGTTTTCCAGGGTTATGGCCACTTTCCCGTCCCGTCCGATCTCTTTCTGGTAGTCATGTACGCTGTAGAGCCACCGCCAGAAACCGATATCAAACCCCATCCAGGAAGGGGGGTGGAAGTTAACCAGCGGGATGTCGCACTGGAGTGCGAGCTCTACCGAAAGCATGAGCGACTCGACGGCTCCTCCCCACCCATCCAGCTCCATAAACGGGGAATGGATGGAATGGATCGTCGCAATTTTCTGAAGCGAACGTACCAGTTTGACGCAGTTCACCCGCTGGAAATCCTGGTTGATGATCAGTTCGACCCCGTCGAATCCGGACTCGGCGGCCAGCTCGAAAACCTTCTGCAGCGGCAAGGTAAACAGGCTCCCGGTTGAAAGCGATAAAATCATGCGATTCTATTCCCCCATCCCGGAAAATATGATGTCAACATGGCGCTGAATGATGGCGACCGATTCAAGGGATTCTTTCAACGACTGCAGCTGGTCCGCCGTCAGTTCGTTGGGGTTCAGGCAGGCTGTCCCGCTGGCAGGTTCATCGAGGTAAAATGATTGCTCTCGCCGCAAACGCAGGTCGTTCAGGCTATGCCAGGTTGACAGCATCCGCTCCGCCAGTTCGACATCGAGTTCACCCCGCTTAAGCAGATCACGGACTCTATCGCAGTTGCCGACCGCCGCGCTTCTCTTGATCAGGGCCAGCGCCGATAGAGCGGCGGAAAGCGGCAGCAGCCCATGGTCCAGCAGCCTGAACATCCCCCGGTCTCTTCCACTCCTCTCCAGCTTCAGCCGTCCTATGAGACTCAGCCCGTTTGAAAGCGATGTCATCCGCTCGACCAGTTTTTTCAGTGCATATCGATTTCCGCTCACGGCGGCAATGCTGATCTGCGCCAGCTCCCGGCCGAACCCTTCGGCAGGGTACAGCGGGTACTGGTCGACAAGGCGGCAAAGATCGATTAACTCCTTATCCTCCTCCGATTGCAGCCCCTTTTCACAGCGTTGCCGCCATTCTGCCACGGTTCCCCGCCAGCGGGGATTGCGCGGTGTGATAACCGGGTCAAGTGTCATTCCGGCGGCTTCAAGTTCGGCATGGAGAGCGTGACAGAGCTGATCGATGCTCTGGAGTTGTGTCGCATCGGCTTTGCCATGCACGAGCAGAAGCTGCAATGGGCAAAAGGGTGAATATTCGGATCTCCCGGCCGGCCCGACAGCTATCAGCGCTATCTCGGGAAGATCACCGGCAACCGGGCCGAAGTGCCCTGCCGCCCGGGCGATGATGGCGGCGCTTGCCGCCCGCAGAAAGGCCATGCTCAGCTGATAGAATGCCGGTGCGGAACGGAAGATGTCAAAATGGCGGTACAGGTCGCCGTAGAAGGTGATCATCAACTCTTTGAGACGAATTGGCTGGGCAGTGGACGCCTCTTCGATCAGGCTTTCCAGGTGTTTCACGAGTTTCCGGTGAGTGGTGATGGCGCTTTCAACTGTTGCCAATGTTTCCGAAAAAACAGATTCAACGCTGCCGCCGAGATCGGAGACTGCCCGGTCCAGCACTGCCTGGCGATACGCGGCGACAAAATCTTCAACCGCCCGCCAGGCCGTGACGTCACCCGTTTTTGCAGACAGCAGGAAATTCATCGCTCTTCGGGACAATCATGCACATCACGGCTTACAAAGAGCCGGATGGCGGCCGATGGAGGGGCGGTCAGCAGCGAGATGATGATCATGACGATCATGACCAGCGGCGCACCGATAAATGCAGATGATGTGATGGGAAACAGGTGCGAGATAAGCGGCAGGCGGTCGCCGGCAAGCAGAGAAGCAAAGCTGATGATCAGTCCGGTCAACATGCCGCAGATGACGCCTGCGGCATTGGCCCTGGGCCACCAGATGCCGAGCAGGAAGGCCGGAAATATGGTGTTGCCGGCAACGGCAAAGGCAAAGGCGGCGATCTCTACGATCATACCCCATGGCCGGAAGGTCAGCACCATAACTACGATGGCCAGAAGCAGGAAGCAGCCTTTCGCCGCGTAGACTTTGTCACGTTCAGATGCGTTAGGGCGGATCAGGCGCGGGTAAATATCAAATGAAAATGATGCGGAGCCGGTCATCAGCAGTCCGGCCGTCGTGGAAAAAGCGGCGCTCATGCCGCCGGCGGCCAGCAGGCCGACCGCCCAGAGCGGCACCCCTCCCAGGCCGGCCGCGGAGAGTACGATCATGTCGGCCGCATCGGCGCCGCCACTGTTGAGTGTCAGGCCGTTACGCGCTTCAAATAGCCGGGCCAGTACGCCGTAGGCCGGGGCCGACCAGTAGATCAGGGCGATAAAGAATAAACCCCACACGACCCCCCAGCGCGCATCACGTATGCCCGGAACCATATAGAAGCGGGAGAGCACGTGCGGCAGTCCGGCGGTGCCGAACATCAGGGTAAAGCAGAGTGCGAACCACTCGAACAGAGTGGTGCCGGCGAATGGCTCCGACCAGTTATAGCCGAATTGCTGCTGCATTTCGGCTATGGCCGCCCCGTAACCGAATTGGGGGAGTATCCAGAAATACCCGAGCTTGCGGGTCAGCAGCATCAGCGGCAGGATAAAGGTTATGATCAGCACGAAATACTGCAGCTTCTGGTTGCGGACAACCCCAAGGGCACCCGAGACGACGACAAAAGAAACCAGCAGTGAGGTCCCGACGACAACCGCGGGGATATAGGCGATACCGAACAACCAGGAGACCAGCAGGGCGATGCCGCGAAATTGGGCGACGCAGTAGATAATCGTAATGATGATAGAGATGAGAGCCGCCAGGGTGCGTGCCGCAGCCGACTCGTAGCGGAAGCCGACAAAATCGGGCGCGGTAAATTTACCGAAACGTCTGATTTGCGTGGCCATCAGCACCAGCAGCAGAACATACCCTCCGGTCCATCCCACGATGTAGGCCATGGCAAAATAGCCCTTCAGATAAAACATGCCGGCCAGGCCGAGGAAACTGGCGGCGCTCATCCAGTTGCTGGCGATGCCGGCGCCGATGCCGACCCGTCCGGTATAGGAGCCGCTGAATCCGTATTCCGAAGCCTGTTTGCTGCGGTTGCGCAGCCCGGAAAAGATGAAGAGCGCAAACATGCAGGCCACTATGGCTAATGGCAGTAGCTGGATCATACCGTATGCCATTTAATCGTCCTCCCCGTTGACCCGTTTTATGCGGAACCGGAGCGAACCTTCCGCGGAGTGCGCTTCATGGCGGTCCATCCATATATTGAACAGCATGCAGAGAATGATGAACCAGAGCGGCAGCAACTGGCCGCTTAACCAGAATTGAAGGGGCAGATTGAAAAAAGTCAGATCTGCGAGCAACAGCTCGGAATAGCTCGCTTCGAGAAAGTAGGCAAAGAGCTGAAACCCGACAATGGCGATCAGCCATCCCGAAAGAACGAGTTTGATGACGCGAACCTCGGCCCGCATGGTAGCTCCGCGCGGCTTGAAAAAACTGAGATCCTTGCCTGAAGATGTCTCATTCATTGATGTTCCCCCGACTCGTAACCTTATGTTTTCCGGTAATGAACGTAATAAATTGGCTGCCCCATGTCGAGAAAGCGTCGCATGTATTTTGAAACCGGATACCCTTCAAGATGGTGACGGAATGTATCAGGAGCGAGTTGATTGGCGAATCCGGGTTGAACCGCCATGAATTCGGCGACATCCAGGCCGTAGTCAACAAAGTCCGTTGCGAAGTAGAGTTCGGCTTCCGGACGCATAAAACGTGACAGATAGTCGACAAAGCCGGAATTGACCAGGCGCCTTTTTCTGTGCCGCAGCTTGGGCCAGGGGTCGGGACAGTTGATCACAACCATTTTGAGTGTGCCTGCCGGTATGCAGGCTTCGATGAAGCTGCGTGCTTCGGCCCGCAGCACCCGCACGTTGGAGAGGCCGGCCTTGTCAACACGTTTGCAGGTTTTTATGCACCCTTTGTTGTAGAAATCAAGCGCCACAAAATTCAGATCCGGGTGCAGGACGGCCATCTGCACGATAAAATCACCGACGCCGCAACCGATCTCCAGTGCCAGGGGATTGTCATTGCCGAATATCCCGCTCCACGACGGGGCGGGGTCATTATCCTTCCATGGCAGGAAGGTGGGGGATGTGTTGGGGATAAGCATGGATGGTCCTTTGGCTAAAAGTATGTAACTGTAGCATATTTTGCGGGCTGTCGGGAGGGATTTTTGTCTTGTCAGCCATTGGAATTTGCAAAACAGTGGCATGAGTTTGTGTAACCGGGCATCGCTGCGTCTGATTTTGTTGCGCAACGCGCATGAAGTAAAGTCCGGGGACAACGTGTTTTAAGGATATTTTTTATACCCAGCCGCGAAAAATATGCTAATATAGCGATTCTTTTTAAGCTACATCCGGGAGGTAGTCATGCCGCAATTCTTTGAAGGTAAACTTGAAGCCAAAGGGCAGAAGTTCGGTATCGTCGTCAGCCGCTTCAACAGTTTTATCTGTGAGCGCCTGCTGGAGGGGGCGGTTGATGCGCTGATACGTCACGGCGTTGATGACAAAAACATCCATGTTGCGCGGGTGCCGGGTGCTTTCGAGATTCCGCTCTTCGCGAAGAAGATGGCGGAGTCCGGCAAATATGATGCGCTGATCTGTCTCGGCGCCGTTATCCGCGGTTCTACACCGCATTTCGATTACGTCGCTTCCGAAGTTTCCAAAGGGGTGGCCAGCGTTTCTCTTGAAAGCGGCGTTCCGATCGCCTTCGGTGTTCTGACTACCGATACGATCGAGCAAGCGGTGGAGCGGGCCGGTACCAAGGCCGGTAACAAGGGTTTTGAGGCGGCGGTTACCGCTATCGAATCGGTCAACCTGTTGAAGGTTCTGAAATAATGGGATTACGACGTGAAGCGCGTGAACTTGCGCTGCAGATGTTGTACGCACTCGACTCCAACAGCTCTGTTGGCCTGCGTGAAACCTTGCAGACCTTCCGTGAGGAACATGTCGAGATAACGGGCAGGGTGCGGGAGTTCGCCGAGGGGCTGGTGCAGGGAGTACAGTCGCAACGCGAAGCCATCGATGAAGCTATCCGCGCCCGCTCCAAAAACTGGTCGCTGTCACGCATGCCGCGGGTCGATCTGAACGTCATGCGACTGGCCGCGTACGAGCTTATGTTCCGCGCCGATATCCCCAAAAAGGTCAGCATCAATGAGGCGATAGAGATCGTCCGTCGCTACGGCGACAAGGAATCACCGGCGTTTGTGAACGGCATTCTCGACGAGATCGAGGCCTGCGAAAAAACCGAACGCTCAAGCGAGGAACAATGAAAGATATACAGGTTGGTCTGATAGGGTTCGGCAATATCGGGGCGGGAGTCGTCAAGCTGCTGCGCGACAATGCGGATGTTATTCGGGGTAAGGTCGGGGCCGGCATTGTGTTGAAGCGCATTGCCGATCTGGATATAACTAGCGACCGCGGTGTTACCGTTGCTCCGGGGGTCCTGACGACCAGCGTGGATGATATTTTTAATGACCCGGAAATCTCGATAGTCATCGAATTGATCGGCGGGTATGAGCCGGCAAAGAGTTTCGTGCTGAAGGCCATTGAAAAGGGAAAGCATATCGTTACCGCCAACAAGGCGCTTCTGGCGCTGCATGGTTCCGATATCTACGCCGCGGCGGTGCGAAAGGGTGTCGAAGTGCAGTTCGAAGCCGCCGTCGGCGGTGGTATTCCGGTGCTGACGGCGATCAAGGGGAACCTGGCCGCAAATAATTTCAGCAGTGTCTTCGGCATCATGAACGGCACCTGTAATTACATTCTTACCCGCATGACCCAGGAGGGCGCCGACTTTGCCGACGTGCTCCGCGCCGCGCAGGAGCTCGGCTATGCGGAACCCGATCCGACCTTTGATGTCGAGGGAGTCGATACGGCCCACAAGCTGGCTGTTCTGGTCTCACTCTGCTTCGGCACCAGGATTGACTTCAAGGATATTCATACCGAAGGGATCGCCAATATCAGCGGGCTGGACGTCAAGTATGCCGCTCAGTTCGGCTATCGTATCAAGCTGCTGGCGATCGGAAAACATGTAGACGGTGCGATTGAAGCACGGGTGCATCCGACGATGATTCCGCTCGACAGCCCTCTGGCTGATATCAACGGCGTGTTCAATGCCATTCGCCTGACCGGTGATTTTGTCGGCCCGGTCATGTTCTCCGGCCGCGGCGCCGGACAGAATCCGACCGCCAGTGCGATTGTCGGCGACCTGATCGGCCTCTCACGCACCATGAAGGCGGGGGCAGGGCGGCGTATGTCGCCGCTCGGGTTTCTGGACGACACGATCGTTACCTTGCCGGTCAAGCCTATGGGAGATATCGTCAGTAAATACATGCTCCGTTTCAGCGCCCTCGACAAGCCTGGCGTGCTGGGGGGGATCGCCGGAGCGCTCGGCAAACATGGCATCAGCATCGAATCGATGGTACAGACCGCTCATGAAGTTGATGACGCGGCGCCGGTGCCGATCGTCATCATGACTCACGAGGCTCGTGAAGGCTCGATCCAGCAGGCGTTGGCCGAGATCGACTATCTTGACATCATCTGCGAGAAGACCAGCTTTATCCGCATTGAAGACAATCTGGAGTGAATTAACCGCCCAGCGCCTCCTTAATCAAGGAGGGGAGCGCTTTCAGGAGGAATCATGACCACCAAAATCCTGCTGCCTGAAGACCAGATTCCCAAACAGTGGTACAATATTATCCCCGATATGCCCGGCCCGCTGGCGCCCGTCATCAGCCCCCGGACCATGCAGCCGGTCACCCCTGAAGAAATGCTGGCTATTTTTCCTATGGCCCTGATCGAGCAGGAAATGTCATCGCAGCGCTGGATCGATATCCCTGATGAAGTCCGTGAAATCTATAAACTCTGGCGGCCGTCGCCGCTGTTCCGCGCCCACCGCCTGGAAAAAGCGCTCGGCACTCCGGCCAAGATCTACTACAAATATGAAGGGGTTTCTCCGGCGGGATCTCATAAGCCGAACTCCGCTATTCCGCAGGCCTACTACAACAAGCAGGCCGGTATCCGCCGCCTGGCAACCGAAACCGGCGCCGGTCAATGGGGGAGTTCCCTCGCTCTCGCCTGTTCGATGTTCGGACTGGAATGCACGATCTACATGGTCAAGATTTCCTGCAGCCAGAAACCCTACCGCAAGAGCATGATGCAGTTATGGGGGGCGCAGGTGATCCCTTCCCCCTCCGAGTTCACCAACGCCGGTCGCGCAATTCTGGCCCACGACCCGGACTGTCCCGGCTCTCTTGGCATGGCGATATCTGAAGCGGTAGAGGATGCGGCCACCCATGCCGACACCAACTATGCCCTGGGAAGCGTGCTTAACCACGTCTGCCTGCATCAGACCATCATCGGCCAGGAAGCCCAGGCCCAGCTCAAGATTGCGGGTGACTATCCTGATGTCGTTATCGCCTGCTGCGGCGGCGGCTCAAACTTCGCCGGGCTTGCGTTCCCGTTCATCGCCGATCGTGCCAGCGGCAAAAACGTCCGCTGTCTGGCGGTCGAGCCGGCCTCCTGTCCGACGCTGACCAAGGGGGTCTACGCCTTTGATTACGGCGATACCGCCAAGATGGCGCCGATTTCCATGATGTACACTTTGGGCCATGACTTCATGCCCCCCGGCATTCACGCCGGCGGTCTGCGTTACCATGGTGAGTCGCCGCTGGTCTCGCAGCTCTATCACGCCGGCCAGATCGAGGCCAAATCCTACAAGCAGAACGCATGTTTCGAGGGGGCGCTTCTGTTCGCCCGCAGTGAGGGGATCGTACCGGCACCCGAATCATCCCACGCAGTGAGGGCCGCCATTGATGAGGCGGTTCTTGCCAAAGAGGAGGGGAAGGAGAGGACCATCCTGTTCGGTCTTTCCGGTCATGGGCAGCTTGACATGGGCGCCTATGATTCCTACCTGTCCGGTAATCTGGAGGATTACGAATATCCGGATACGATGGTGAAGGCGGCGCTGGAACGGCTGCCGAAGATCAGTCTGTAAGCGCATGGTCAAAGTCAAGATCTGCGGCATAACCAATCCGGAAGATGCACTGATGGCGGTCGAAGCCGGAGCCGATGCTCTCGGCTTCGTATTCTTTCCAGGCTCACCCCGCTACATTTCTCCGGAACAGGCGGAAGTCATCATTCGCTGTCTGCCGCCGTTCGTACAGACTGTCGGTCTGTTTATCAACGAGGAGCCGGCCACGGTCAATCGTATTGCTGACCAGTGCGGCCTCGATCTGGTTCAACTCCACGGCGAGGAGACCCCCGATTATTGTGTCGCCATCAAGCGCAGGATTATCAAGGCGTTCCGGGTCAAGGATGCTTCCAGCCTGGATGGCATGGCGGACTACCGGGTTGATATTGCCGCCCGGGCCGCCGCCTCGCAGACGATCATCCTGGCCGGCGGACTGACCCCGGAAAATGTCGCCGGGGCGATAGCAACTGTCAAGCCTTATGCGGTCGATGTTTCGAGCGGTGTGGAGAGTGCTCCGGGTAAAAAAGATGCCCGGTTGATTAAGGCCTTTGTAGTCGCTGCCCGCACACCTTTCAAGAAGAGTTAGAAAACCCGCTAATGGCCTTTATGCTACGTACATTTCTTAAGAGGGAGCGGTTGATGCCGATGATGCCATTGGCCCTGTCGCTCTGCGTCATCTTTTCCAGCTTTTCCCGCCCGGGAGTCACCGCTGACGGGCAGACTTACCTCCAGATTGCCCGCAACCTGCACTTCGGTATCGGGCTTGGGTGGCAGGCCCTGTGGGCCCCCCCCTTGCACTCCATTCTTGTCGCGCTGGTCGGGTGGTTGCCGGGCGTTCCCGATCTGCTCATGGCTTCTGCTGTAGTAGGGGCGACGATGGCTTTACTCCTTACCTGTGCCGTCTGGCTCCTTGCATCGGAACTTTTCGGCCGGACCGTGGCATTGGGGGCTTCGGTCATAGCCGCGCTCTTCCCGCATTTCCTTTGGATTTGCAGAGCACCGGAGGCCGAGTGCACCTATACGGCGCTCCTTGTCTGCTCACTGTGGATTTTTTGCGTGGCACTGCGTAAAAAATCGCAGGGCATGTTCATGCTCGGAGGCATCGCTTTCGCGCTCACCTATATGGCGCGATCGGAAGGTTTTCTGGTAATGATCTTTGTCGTTGCCGCAGGGTTTCTCACGGAAAGGCTGATTCACAAGCAGGCAAACATATTGCGTTTCACAGCCATTCTTCTCCTGGCATTTTTCCTGACCTCATTACCTTATCTGCTCTTTCTCAGAAAACATTACGACGGCTGGGTGATCAGCCCGAAATCAACTTATGTGCTGATCTGGATGAAAAGCAGGATCTATCACGATAACGATCTGGGCGAGGTTGATAACGAGGAGTTGTGGGGGCTTACGGCCAGCGGAAAGTTGAAATGGCAGGTGAAGTCCGGCTTCGGAGACGTGGCATCTTACCTGATGTCCCATCCGGCAAAGAGCGCCAGGGTTTATTTTGACAATCTGCTCAAGGAAGTCCCGGGCAGAGTCCCCAACAACAGCGGTATGGAAAAATATCCCCAGATTTTTCCGGTGATTCTGGCCCTTGCCGCCGTTTTTGCATCTTTTCGTAAATGGGGAGGACAGCCTTATCGCGACAAGGCGGTATTTCTCTCGCCGTTTTTGATATTGCTCGTACTGCCGGTGTTTACCGAAGGTTGGTGGAAATATCTGGTGCCCTATGCTCCGCTCCTGATCATTTTGGGGTGTGCCGGAATTGCCTTCGCGGCGGATGGGCTTTTCAGGAAGTTTCCGCAAGCGACGGGACGCACTCTTTCACTCGTATTTATGCTGATGCTTGCGGTATATTTCCGGCTCACGGCTTTCCCTGTACATCTCTTCCCGTCTCAGGATGCGAACGGCATTCCCGCGCCGCAACCTTCGGCTGAAATCATGGCGCGCAGTTCCTATGCTGCCGATGCGGAAAAAGCGGGACGCTGGATCGCCCGGACCCTTGGGCCGGGCCATAATTATATGGTCCCGTGGTCAAAGCTGATCTATCATCTGAACGGGCTCTGGACCGCCGCGCCGGTAGCGGAATTTTCCCGTTTACACGCCTTCGCCTTGAGTCAGGGCGCTGAATTTTATCTCGTTGAGATGGATGGTTCAGTCCCGGTCAAACAGATCGAAGAAACTCCGCCGGGACTAAGGTTTGTAACAATGTACCGGTCGCCGCAGAGTGGTTATACTGTTGCGGTATACCGCTTCACGCCTCTATAAAGGGTGTAATTATTCCTGCGGCCAATCTGGGTACTTTTAATCTGCTTATGCAAAGGAATATGTAAATGTTAAATGGGAAAAAAATAGTTGTCGTTCTTCCTGCGTACAACGCCGCTAAAACTCTAGAAACGACCTATCGGGAGATCCCTCTTGAGATTGTGGACGACGTGGTTCTTGTGGATGATGCCAGCAGGGACGACACCCCGGATGTGGCACGCAAGCTGGGTATTACAACCATTGTTCACGAGCGCAACCTCGGTTACGGGGGTAACCAGAAGACCTGCTACAAAGCAGCCCTTGATCTGGGAGCGGATATTGTGGTCATGCTCCATCCAGATTACCAGTACACTCCGCACCTGCTGCCGGCAATGGCCGCCATGATTGCCTATGGCGAGTTCGACGCCGTGCTGGCCTCCCGCATTCTCGGCACCGGTGCTCTCAAGGGGGGCATGCCGTTCTACAAATACATCTCTAATCGTTTCCTGACTTTTGCTGAAAACCTTCTGCTTGGACAGAAACTGTCCGAATACCATACCGGCTACAGGGCCTTTTCCCGTGCCGTTCTTGAAAAACTTCCCCTGGAACGGAATTCCGATGACTTTGTCTTCGACAACCAGATGCTGGCGCAGATAACCTGGTGTGGTTTCCGGATCGGCGAGCTCAGCTGCCCGACCAAGTATTTTCCCGATGCTTCATCAATCAACTTCCGGCGCAGTGTTACCTATGGACTGGGGGTGCTGGGTACGGCACTCTCGTACCGGCTCACCCGTATGGGGATCCTGCGCGGAAAGATCTACCCCTGAAAAGAGAACTTTATGCGTTATCCTGATAAAAAAGGGCACTTCGGACAGTATGGCGGGCGTTATGTCCCGGAAACCCTGATGCCTGCCCTGCTGGAGCTAGAAAAGGCCTATGAGCATTATCGCCATGACCGGGAATTCAAGCAGGAATTCGCTTATTATCTGCGCCAGTACGTCGGGCGACCCAACCCGCTTTATTTTGCCGAAAAATTGACAAAGAAGCTTGGCGGTGCGAGGGTCTACCTTAAACGTGAGGACCTGAACCATACCGGTGCGCACAAAATAAACAATACCATCGGTCAAGGGTTATTGGCCCGACGGATGGGGAAAAAACGGGTTATCGCCGAGACCGGCGCCGGTATGCATGGCGTGGCAACCGCCACGGTCGCGGCCCTGTTCGGGATGAAGTGCGAAGTGTTCATGGGCGAAGAGGATACCCACCGCCAGGCGCAGAATGTTTTCCGCATGAAACTGCTGGGGGCTACCGTGACACCGGTTACCGCCGGTACCGCTACCCTGAAAGACGCCATGAACGAGGCGATGCGCAACTGGGTCACCACCATCCATGAAACCTTTTATGTGATCGGCACCGTAGCCGGTCCGCATCCGTACCCGATGATGGTGCGTGACTTTCAGTCCGTGATCGGCACCGAGGTTAAACGGCAGCACAAGAAGGTCGAAGGGCGTCTCCCCGATTATCTGGTGGCCTGTGTCGGCGGCGGCAGCAATGCGATGGGGCTGTTCTACCCGTTCCTCAAGGACAAGGGGGTTCGCCTGATCGGAGTCGAGGCCTCAGGCCTGGGCATTGAGACCGGCAAGCACGCCGCTCCTCTCTGCGCCGGGTCTCCCGGTATCCTGCACGGCAACAAGACCTATCTGCTGCAGGACAAGCATGGCCAGATCACCCATGCCCATTCGATATCGGCCGGACTCGACTATCCCGGAGTCGGACCGGAACATTCCTGGCTGAAGGATTCCGGTCGTGCCGAATATGTTTCTATTACCGATGCGGAGGCTTTGGAAGGATTCAGTACCCTGACCCGTGAAGAGGGGATCATCCCTGCCCTGGAATCGTCGCACGCCATCGCGCATGTCATGAAACTGGCTCCCACGCTGGGTAAAGATACAACAATAGTCGCCTGCCTGTCGGGCCGTGGCGACAAGGATATGCATACGGTCGCCGAGGCGCTGGGCGTTGAATTTTAACGCTGATATAAGTTGTTAAGCATTGCTGAAAGCCCGAGAAATCGGGCTTTTTTTGTTGACCGCCCGTATCTGTTTAGCTATATATAAACCCGTTTTATAATTATTGGGGAGGTGTGCCATGCATCTTGTTGATCAGATCAAGGAGAAGGCCGGAAAGAACCTGCAGACGGTGGTGTTACCGGAAAGCTATGATGAACGGATGCTGTTTGCCGCAGAGAAAATAGTCGCTGCAGGACTTGCGAAAATAGTTATTCTGGGTAATCTGGCCAAGATTCAGGCTGAGGCTGCCGCTAAAGGCATCAATTTGGCGGGGGTCGAACTGCTCAATCCGTCCGAATCACCAAAGCTGGATCAGTACGTGGCCGATCTGGTCGAACTGCGCAAGGGCAAGGGGTTGACCGCCGATGAAGCCAGAAAACTCCTTACTGCCGACGACAACCTGTACTATGCCGGCATGATGGTACGCAGCGGCGATGCGGGGGGGGAAGTCGCGGGTGCCACCGGTACCACCGGCAACGTACTCAAGGCCGCTTTTCAGACCGTTGGCCCTGCTAAAGGGATCAAAACGGTGTCATCATTCTTTCTGATGATCACCAAAAATCCCGATTTCGGCGAGAACGGCATCATCCTGTTCGCCGACTGCGCCGTCAATCCCAACCCGGATGCCCAGGCTCTTGCGGAAATCGCGGTGGCGACCGCAGGCAACTGCAGGGCGTTTCTCGATGTGGAGGCAAGGGTTGCTCTGCTCTCGTTCTCCACCAAGGGGAGTGCCAGCCATGCCGACTGCGACAAGGTTTTGAAAGCGCTGGAGATTGCCAAGCAGATCAAGCCGGACATGCAGATCGACGGCGAGCTGCAGGCCGATGCCGCTCTGCTCCCCAACGTCGGGAGCAAGAAGGCTCCCGGCAGCACGGTGGCCGGAAAGGCCAACGTCCTGATCTTCCCCGACCTGGACGCCGGCAACATCGCCTACAAGCTGGTGGAGCGCGTCGCCGGAGCCGAAGCGGTCGGTCCGATCATTCAGGGGCTGGCGAAGCCGGTCAATGATCTCTCGCGCGGCTGTTCGGTGGATGATATAGTCAACGTGGTCGCGATCACGGCGGTGCAGGCGGCGCAGGGGTAGAATCTGTTCTGATGAGAGAAATAAAGGCGCGTCCTGATACAGGGCGCGTCTTTACTTTACGAGAAGCTTTTTTGTCCGGATCTAATCTTTGTACGTCAGCGGGTCGCTCAGCCCCGCCTCGGCAAACCCCTTCAGGCGCAGGCGGCAGGAGTCGCACAGTCCGCAGGAGAGTCCCTCGGCGGTGGGATCGTAGCAGGAATGCGTCAAGGAGTAATCCACTCCCAGCTGCATCCCGCGCCGGATGATATCGGCCTTGCTCATGTTAATCAGCGGCGCGTGGATTTTGAACTTCGACGTCCCCTCAACTCCGGCTCTGGTGGCCAGATTGGCCATTTTTTCGTACGCCTGTATGTATTCCGGACGGCAGTCGGGATAGCCGGAGTAATCGAGGGCGTTGACGCCGATATAGATGTCGGAGGCGCCCAGCACCTCGGCCCACCCCAGGGCAAAGGAAAGAAAAATGGTGTTGCGGGCCGGTACGTAGGTGACCGGGATATCGCTCCCGACACCCCCTTTCGGCACGTCAATATCGGCTGTCAGGGCGCTCCCCCCCATGAGGCGAAGGTCAAAATCGACCACCAGATGTTCCGCTGCACCGATCCGCCTGGCATTCTGCCGGGCGACCTCCAGCTCGAAGCTGTGCCGCTGGCCATAGGAAAAACTGATGGCATAGGGTACGAAACCCTCGTCTCCGGCTATCGCCATGCAGGTTGTGGAATCCAGCCCGCTGCTATACAAAACCACCGCTTTACGTTGCATGATAAGGGCCCCCGAATATCTGTCGTGAACTTTAAGGTTTGCAATTCAACGTGTATTTAGTACAATGAGAACCTATTCTCTCATGGATCTCGGCCGATAAAAAGTAAAATCATCCCATAGATGAGGTCTGCCGGGCTGCAGACTTTTTTCATTTGAGGCGACATGCGACTAAAAGACGATCAGATACGTGGGCTGGCAGAAAAGGTTTACAGCGATCTTTCGGCAGAGGGCCTGATAACTCCGCGCGGGGAACGCGGGGAGGTTGTTGCGGGAATTGCCCACGCCATCTCGCAGAACTTTGCCGCCGAACAGAAGCTGGAGAGGGATGCCGAGAAGCTGCTGGATGAAACTCTCGATGCGATGGGACGTGGCGCCGCAGAGATTGACCGCCGCCGCATGCTGAAGATGGTCAAGGATAAGCTGGCCAAGGAACGTAATATAGTCCTGTGAGGTTTTGACATGTCGTTATCAGAAGACCGTATTTCAACGATGGCCCATGAAATCATCAAATGCATCTGGCGGGACGATCTGGCAGACGTGTCTGATGACAGTCGGGCACTGAGGCGGGTCAAACAGTCTCTGGAAGCTTTTTTTGGCGCTGTTGATGAAATTGAAGAGGCGGTCAAGGCAAAACTTCGTAACAAGGCTCCCGGCAGCCGGGATTATGACGTCCTCTACCAAAAATTCTACCACGACGAAATGTCCCGGAGAAACCTGTGAAATTCTACCGGTATGTTTCGCTCCTTTTGGTTGCCTTTCTGCTGCTCACCGGGTGTGTCGCAACCCCGACCACTAAAGATTATACCGTGCTTGATCCGCAGCTGGAGCGGGAAACAGTATACATCGTGCCGTTTGATGCGACGCTGGTGCCGCCGGATTTTGGTGAACCGATCTTTGACCAGTTTGTGGACATTCTGAATGCCCGTCGCAAACAGACAAAAGTCGGCCGTTTTGTGATCCTGAAAGAGGAGCTGAAGGAGGTCGAGCCGGCCTGGCTGATCAAGCAGGTCTATATTTCCGGTGATATCTGGGGGTATGTCGAGACCTCCGGCTGCTGCTCGACCGATATGAGGGTTAAATCGAGGATTTATCTGTATGAACCGGGTAAGAACACCCCGACATTCGAGGTGTTTGTTCCGGTCGAGCATTATTTCGATCATGATCGCAGCAGTATAGCAGCCGCCAAGGTTATCCTGGGCAAACAACTGGCGAAGGATCTTGCCGAAGCTGTCATCAAGAAACTGACGCCGTAAATATTCTTTGTTAGCCGGGAATCATCAGTCAACGGGCAATTACTAACTATTTTCCGGCCATGAGCTACCGCTCACGGCCTTTTTAACGAAAGGCAGATATAATGTTATATCGCTTGAAGCCGGTTCTGCTGGCCTTTGTAGGGGCAACGTTTTTGACCGGCACGGTTCGTTCGGCGCCGGCCGATGACTATTTAAATCGTGCGGCGGAGCAGTACCTAAGCAAGGATTTCGGGGGCGCCTATCTGTCGGCCGGGAAATCCTCCGATCAGGTGCAGCGGGTTTTTATCCGTGGCATGGCTGCGCTGCGTATGGACAAGTTCGAGGAAGCGGCGGCGCTTCTGGCCGATGCGGGACAGAGGTTGCCGATGATTGCCGATTATGCGGCCGTCTTTCAGGCAGAGGCACTTCTGAAATTGAAACGATATCCGGATGCAGCCGCCAAAGCGGCCTCAGTCCGGGGATCATTTCCCAACTCCAAAGCCGTGCGCCGCTCTGACAAACTGCTTGCCGATATCCTGTATGAGGCCGCAGACTACAAAGGAGCCCTTAACTCATATCAAGCTTATATCGAGAAATACCCTTCGGGGGGGGATGCCGTCGATGCCAGTTTTCAGTCGGCCCGCTGCCGGGAGGAGCTGGGAGATACCGCGGGGGCGCTGCTGACCTATCGAAGCATCTGGCTTAACAGTCCGGCATCACCTTATGCCGCCAGGTCCGAGGAGCGGCTCAAGCAGCTCGATCGTCCGGCCCTCAAACTAACCCCGTACAGTGCGGAAGAACTCCTGAAGAGGGCTTCCGCACTGTATGCGCAGGGTGAGTACAGCGCATCCTTGAAAACACTGAATATGATCCCTGAAGCACCCCTCTCTCAAGCCGTGTCAAACCGGATATTTCTCCGCTCCGGCATGGCCCGGTATCGCCTTAGACAGTATAAACAGGCCGAAAAGCAGTTCCTCGGAGCGGCCGCCAGTCCCCTGCCGGGAATAAGCTCCGAAGCCCGTTTCTGGCTGGCCAAGTGCCTTGAACGACAGGAGTTGACGGAGCAGGCATTGTCGCTGTATCTTGAGCTGGCCGGCGAGGGAAAGAAACAGGAATTTGCCGATGACGCTCTGATCGAAGCGGGCGGAATGAAGCGCAGCCTCGGGCAGTATGCCGATGCGGCCCGCCTGTTCGACCAGGCCGCCAGACTTTCGCCTGATTCGAAAACCGTTGCCAGAGCGCTCTGGGATTCCGGGTGGTGCCGGTATCTGGCGGGCGAATATCCTGCCGCAGCCGATGTTTTTAAAGGATTGCTTGCCGATGAAACCCAGCGCGAGAAGGTATTGTACTGGCTGGGAAGGACACTGGAAAAGAATGTTGACAATGCTGCTGCCTCCTATTACCGCGCCCTGCTGGACGAATTTCCGGCCGGATTTTATGCCACCTGGTACCGTGAACAGAAGGGGGTGAAAGATAGCCGCGAGTCGCTCGGCAATCGCGACCCTATGACCGAACTTCCCTTGCCGGCCGGATTTGACAAGGCGCGCCTGTTGGCGTCACTCGGTTTGCTTGAAGAGGCAAGGATGGAAATGACGGCGGTCCGTAAAAAGAACAGCGAAAGGAAGGGGCAGTTTCCGTCTCTTGCCAGAGTCTATCTGGAAATGCGGGACTATGGTTCGGCGATCTCCCTGTTTATGCAGAACCGTCCCGTACTATGGGAAAGCGGGACCTTGCCGCTCTGGACGGCCGGGTATCCACGGGCTTACTCGGAGCTTGTCAGCCGTAATGCCGCTCTTAACGGACTGTCAGAGGGCCTGGTATATGCGCTGATCCGTGCCGAAAGCGGTTTTGCCCCCGCCATCAAGTCGGGCGCCGGAGCGATCGGATTGATGCAGATGATGCCTGCTACGGCCAGGCTGACCGCCCGTGAAAAAGGGGAGTTCAATCCCCTGAGTCTGACCGTGCCGGAGGTCAACATCCGCTTGGGCACGAAGCATCTGCGCGACCTGATGAAAGAGTATGATGGCGATGTTGTCTACGTGGCGGCAGCGTATAATGCCGGGTCGGGAGCGTTGGGACGATGGCGGAAGAGCTTGAAGATGTTGAAGAAGGATGAATTTATCGAGAGTATCCCCTATCAGGAAACCCGGGAGTATGTGAAAAAAGTGTATGCCTCGTCGGCTACGTATCGGCAGCTGTACGGGTTAAAGTGACTGGTTCAGACATACACCACCTTTACCCGTTCAAGGTATTCTGAAAGCTGTAGAATCGCGCTGCTGACGGTCTCTTTGTCGCTGGCCAGCGCTGCCAATTCAATGACTTCGCCAATCGCGGTGATATCATCAAAGCCGAAGCTGCCGCCGACGCCTTTCATTCGATGCCCAAGCGCACGGATTTCGCTGAAATTGTCCCTCTCCAGCAAACTGCAGATCAGCCTGCAGTCTTTTTTACGGTTTTCCAGAAAATCCGGAACAATTGATCGTACTTCGCTGTCGACTTCAACGATGATGGCATCAGGGTAAGCTGTTACGCTCATGGTGTATCCTCTGTTGTTAACCTTTGATTAAAAGTGCCGGGGAAATGGTGCGCCAGGCAATCCAGCAGCGCCCCTTTTTTGAACGGTTTTGCAATGTGGTCGTCACATCCCGCTTCAAGGCATTTTTTAATGTCCGACTCATAAGCGTGAGCGGTGAGGGCGATGATCGTGGTTTTTCTGCGCCCGCTAAGTTCTTCTTGCCGGCGTATCATGCGGATCGCGGTGTAACCGTCCATGACCGGCATCTGAATGTCCATAAAAATCAGGTCGAACCGGTGTGCCGCAAATTGATCAACCGCCTCCTGGCCGTTGCCGGCTTCATGCAGTTCCATCGGAAACTGGTGAAGCAGCAGTCGCATCAATTCCCGATTTTCAATAGAATCATCAACAAGCAGCACCTGTCGGGAACTTCCTGTTTGGGCATCCTCAGCCCCCCTGGAGATGTGTTCTGTTTCCTGTGTCGCTGCTGTTTTGTTGCTTAGTTCCGGCTCGGCCAGGGTACTCAAAAAGGGTATCGTGACGCTGAAGGTGCTTCCCACTCCCGGCACGCTTTCAACCTGCATGATGCCACCCATCGCTTCCACGAGTTTGCGGCTGATGGCGAGACCCAGACCGCTTCCTCCAAAGCGGCGGGTGATGGATGTATCCGCCTGGGAAAAACTGTCAAAAATCATATCAAGCTTGTTCGGGTCGATTCCTATGCCGGTGTCTCCGATGGCAAAGGTCACCCTGACCCGATCGTCTTCAGCCGGTACGGATGATGACGTCGTAACTGAAACCGAACCGCCCCCTTCGGTGAATTTGACCGCGTTGGCGACCAGATTTACCAGAACCTGTTGAAGCCGGATCTGATCTCCCTTCACGACCTGCGGCATTGAAGTCGCGATCTTCAGGGAAAGATTCAGTTTTTTTAGTTCCGCATCCTGTCTGACCATCTCGATAACCCGTTCCAGGGTCTGTTGCAGATTGAAAGGATGGCAAATGATTTCAAGTTGACCCGCTTCTATGCGGGAAAGATCTATCAGGTCGTTGATCAGTACCAGCAGGCTGTCTCCCGCATGATGTATCATCGTGAGGCAGCGCTGCTGGTCCTCGCTAAGAGCTGTCGAGTCAAGATAGTCCGTTCCGCCGATGATCGAGTTGAGCGGGGTCCGCATTTCATGACTCATGTTTGCCAGGAATTCGGATTTGGCTCGATTGGCTGATTCGGCGAGGTCGCGGGCCTCCCGCAGCTCTTCGGTTTTTTTCTGGCGTTCGGCGACCTCGGCACGTAATCCCTCGTTACCTATCGCCAACTCGGCGGTGCGCGACGAAACAATTTCTTCCAGATTCTGATTGACCTCTTCCAGTTCGGCCTGTTTTTTCTGCAGAACCTCCTGAATTTTTTTCAGGCTGCTGATGTTCTGGGCAACACAGATTATCGCCTGTGGTTGATCCTCATCATCTTTCATGACCGCAAGTGAATAGAGCATCGGTACAAGTTCTCCGCTCGCGGTGCGGCAATTGCTTTCAATGCCGTGAATCGGGCCATGCTTAAGGGCATGTAAGAACCCGGAAGATAAGCAAAACAGGGCATCAGGTTCGTCAAAGTCAGTCAGGATGTGCCCCACGACGGTGTCGCTCCTGGCTCCAAAAAGCTCGCAGAAGGCACGATTTACGCTCTGAATCACGCCTTCAGGAGAAATTACAATCAGCACGTCGTTCATGCTGTCGATCAACTTTTCCATGTATTCACGCGAGACTGTTGTCGAGCGCAGATTATCGGTCATATTGTTGAAAGCGGCCGCAAGTTGCCCGATTTCGTCATGCGACGTGATGGTGATGGGCTCATTGAATCCCCCGATGCTCAAACGCCTGACTCCGTCGGTCAGAAGCTTGATCGGCCGGGTGATTGCGGATGCAAAAACAATTGCCGCGGCTGTGCCAAGGATCAAAATAATGAAGACAAACGGCAACATCCGCACCAAAACACCTGCGACGTTCCTGTCGATCAGCGACTCATACAACCCGATGTGAACCGACCCGAGTTTGCCGTCCTGAACAGGTGTTGAAATGTCGTAGATGCGCCCCTCTTTTATCTCAAAAACGGCGGTATAACTCTTGTCTCTTGGCGCTTTAAGCGCTTCTTCGATCAGTTGGAGCGGGACCGCGGTGCCGAAGGTGTGGGTCGCCAGGGTGCCGTCCGGGGTTGCGATATAGATGTATTCGATATCCTTGTCGAGCTTCCGGTAGTCACTGACGAGCAGTCCCAGGCTGAACCTGTTTTCGGTAATCAGCGGGATTTCGGCCGCTTCGGCGATATATCGTGCGACGGAGAGGCCGCGTTTGAGCACCTCTTCTTCAAAGCGGGCCTGCAACTCGTACCTGACCAGCAGGCCGAGTGCGCCGCCGACCAACAGGATGAGAAGTGCAGTGCCGAGTATGAATTTTTTTCGTAAGGAGAGAGAATTCATCGTGAGTGGGGCTCTCCATCGGGCGGTTAGCATTCAATGGGGAATTCTACCACGAAAAATATCAAGAGCAAATGATAGATATGGAGAACGCATGTCGCTCTGCCTTGAAAAGCCCGAGGCCGTGTGTTACAAACAGTCTCTTATTTCAGTATGCGAAAGGCGCCCCCTGCCATGGCAGAGCAAACCCCCATGATGCGACAATATCTGGAGATCAAGTCGGGTTATCCTGATGCGATCCTTTTTTTTCGCATGGGGGACTTTTACGAAATGTTTCTGGACGATGCCTTGCTGGCCTCTCGTGTCCTGGATATAGCCCTGACCTCCCGCAACAAGGGGAGTGGCGATGAGATCCCCTTCTGCGGAGTTCCCTACCATTCTGTCGCCCCCTACATCGCCAGGCTGATCGAAACCGGCCACAAGGTGGCAATCTGCGAACAGGTTGAAGATCCGAAGCAGGCCAAGGGGATTGTCCGTCGTGAGGTCGTCAGGGTTGTGACTCCCGGCCTGCTGATCGAGTCCGAGAGCCTCGTCCCGGACGAAAACAATTATCTGCTGGCACTCTGCGAAGCGTCCGGCGGCAACTGGGGGTGCGCCTGGCTGGACGTCTCCACCGGGGAATTCCGTGCGACGGAGCTGGCCGGAGCAACCGCGGCGCTGGCCGAAGCGGTCGGGATCAATCCACGTGAGATTCTGCTCTCCGATACTCTTGATCGTGAAACCCTGCCGCCTGATCTCCGTTCTTTTCTGAACGAACGGATCGTCTCCCGGGCTCCTGCATGGATCTACGATCGTGACTATGCCGCGACACTGCTCTGCGGCCATTTCGGGGCGGCATCGCCGGAAGCTCTCGGTCTGGAGAGTGCACCGGCCGCCCTGCTGGCCGCCGCTGCCGCCCTTTACTATCTGCGTGAAAACCGCAAGGCGGCGCTGCCGCATATCCGCGATATCCTTGTCTCGCGGCGCAGCCAGCATCTGGCTCTCGATCCTGCCACCCGCCGCAATCTGGAGATCACCGCCAGTATGGCGGAGGGGAAGCGTGCCGGGTCATTGCTCGGGTGCCTGGACCGCACCGGCACCGCCATGGGCGCCAGGCGTCTGAAACAGTGGCTCAGCTATCCGCTGATCGAGCCGGAGCCGATCAGGCAGCGACTGGATGCGGTAGAAGAACTTCTGGAATTTTCTGCTCTGCGTGAAGAGTTGGCTGCGCGTCTGAAAAACGTCGCCGACCTGGAACGCCTGAATGGCCGCATCGGCATGGCCTCGGCCTCCGGCCGCGACCTCCGGGCACTTCATGATTCGCTGGTTCACCTGCCGCTCCTGCTGGATCGACTGGCGGAGGTGCAGGCTTCGCTGCTGCAGTCGCTAATGGTTACGGTGGACCCTCTGGATGACATCTGCCGGCTGGTGGCGCGCGGCATCATCGAAAGCCCCCCCTTTTCGCTGCGCGAGGGAGGTATCATCGCCACCGGTTACAATGACGAGCTGGACGAACTGCGTGCCATCAGCAGCGAAGGGAAGGGGTTTATCGCCCGGCTGGAAGCCCAGGAACGGGCCCGCACCGGCATCTCTACCCTCAAGATCCGCTACAACCGGGTGTTCGGTTATTCGATCGAGGTCACCAAGAGCAACCTGGCGGCCGTGCCGGCCGATTACATCCGGCGCCAGACGCTGGCCAACGCCGAACGCTATGTAACCTCCGAGTTGAAAAACTATGAAGAGAAGGTGCTGGGGGCCGAAGAGCGTATCTGCACCCTGGAATTCACCCTGTTTCAGGAGATACGCGAACTGGTCGCCGCTCAGGCCGAACGGATCGCCCGAACCGCCGACGGCCTGGCAATTCTTGATGTGCTGCTCTCGCTGGCTTCGATAGCCGGCGAGCGCAGCTACTGCAAGCCTTTGGTTGACGAATCCGACGTCATCGACATCCGCGACGGCCGCCATCCGGTGATCGAGGCGATGAAACTCGGGGAACGCTTCGTACCTAACGACACGCTGCTGGATGCCGAATCCAACCAGCTGCTGATGATAACCGGCCCCAACATGGCCGGAAAATCGACCTACATGCGTCAGGTCGCGCTGATCACCCTGATGGCCCAGGCCGGGAGTTTCGTTCCGGCGAGTGAGGCGCGCATCGGCATTGCCGACCGCATCTTCACCCGCGTCGGGGCGGGAGACAACCTGGCCCGCGGGCAATCCACCTTCATGCTGGAGATGATGGAGGCGGCCGGAATCCTGCGCAACGCCACTCCCCGGAGCCTCATCATCATGGACGAGATCGGCCGCGGCACCTCGACCTTTGACGGTGTCTCCATCGCCTGGGCGGTGGCGGAGTACATCCACGACATCCCCACCTGCCGCAGCCGGACCCTCTTCGCCACCCACTACCACGAACTGACCGAGCTGGCGGCCACCCGTGAGCGGATCAAAAATTTTACGGTCGCGGTTCGGGAATGGAACGACCAGATCATCTTTCTGCGCACGATCATTCCCGGCGGCGCGTCCCATTCCTACGGCATTCAGGTCGCCCGTCTGGCGGGGATGCCGGCCGACGTGATCGAGCGGGCCAAGGAGATCCTGCACAATCTTGAGAGCGGCGAATTCGAGGAGGGCGCCCCGCGCCTGGCTAAGAGCAGCAAAAAACCGCCACGGGAGCCGTCGCCGCAGTTTTCACTGTTTGAAACCAGCGAGGACCAGCTCCGCCAGCGCCTGAAGAAACTCAACATCGCCACCCTGACCCCGCTGGAGGCGCTCAACCTGCTGGATGAACTGAAGCGGATGGTTTAGGAGTAGAGAGGAAGCTATAAATGGGTGTGGAAATTTATGTAGGACATATAGCCGGAATGGTCACGGAAGACGAAGTCAGGAAGCTGTTTTCCGTGGTCGGTACAGTCGAGTCCGTACACCTGGTAATCGATTCCGCTTCCGGCGAATCGAGGGGGTGCGGGTACGTCAGGATGTCGACCGACGACGAAGCAAGAGAGGCGATAGATCTCCTGAATGGAGCCAAACTTGGCGATCGCCTGATCGTGGTAAAAAATGCCCCGCCGAAAAATTTCAAGAGTAAAGGCAGGCTCATCCCTTGATTCAGCGGCGTTTTGTTGCTATTGTCCGACAATCTGAACAAATCGTCGTAATAATGCCGCTACCCTGAGGTGAAACCGGTGCCGGAAACCCTTCAGCTTGTCGTTTTTACCCTTGATGAACAGCATTATGCTCTCCACCTGCACTCCGTGGAGAGGGCGATCCACATGATCGAGATCACGCCGCTGCCGAGTGCTCCGGAAATAGTGATCGGAGTCGTGAATGTCCAAGGAACGGTCGTACCGGTACTGAACATCCGCAGGCGTTTCCGTCTCCCCGAACGGGAGCCGGATCTTGGCGACCAGTTGATAATCGCCCGTACCGCCAGGCGAATCGTCGCGCTTGTGGTGGATGCGGTAAACGATGTGGTTGCCCTCCCGTCCGGGGAGCTGGTCGTGCCGGAAACCATTCTGACGCAGCTGGAGCATCTGGACGGTGTGGTCAAACTCGACGACGGCATGGTCTTTATCCAGGACCTGGACGCATTCCTCTCCCTGGAAGAGGAACAGGCGCTGGATGCCGCGATCGAAGAAAGAAACTGATTAAAGGAAACCATGCCCCGCCAAATTTCCGATCCGCAGCTGTTCCGTCTCAGCGAATACGTCACCGGCTGGCTAGGCCTGCATTTCCCGAAAAAACGGTGGCGCGACCTCGAAAGGAATATCCGTCATGCCGCTCAGGAACTGGGATTCGAGAACACCGCCACGTGCATCGAACGACTGCTCTCCGGGCAGTTCACAAAGGAGCAGGAAGAGGTTATCGCCGGTCATCTGACAATCGGCGAAACCTACTTTTTCCGTGAACAGAAAAGTTTCGATATCCTCGAAAACCGTATCCTGCCCGACCTGATCGCCTGCCGGCGGGGCAGGGAGCAGCGCCTGAGGATCTGGAGCGCCGGCTGTTCGACCGGTGAAGAGCCATACTCCCTGGCCATCCTGCTCAGCAGGCTGATCCCGGATCTGCGGGAGTGGCAGATCACCATCCTGGCCACGGACGTCAATTCCCGTTCCCTGGGCAAGGCGGTCCAGGGCGTGTACGGTGACTGGTCGTTTCGCGGCGTTCCGCAATGGATCCGTCAGAGGTATTTCACCAGGACACCCGACGGGCGGTACGAGGTGCCGCTTGCCATCAGGCGGATGGTGACCTTCTCCATTCTCAACCTGGCGGAAGACAGCTATCCCTCTCTTTCGGCCAATACCAATGCGATGGACATCATCCTCTGCCGCAACGTGCTGATGTACTTCGAGCCGAAGCAGCACCGGCAGGTGATCCGGAGTTTTCAGCGTTCGCTGCTGGACGGTGGGTGGCTGATCGTCAGCCCTTGTGAAACATCGCCCGCATTTTCTTCCTGTTTCGAGACGGTCATGTTTCCTGGCGCTGCCTTTTACAGGAGGAACGAGCTGGGTGTAAAAGCGCATGCCGCCCTGCCCCCGGTTCCGGCCGGCATAACAGAAGCCGGCTTTTCGTCTCCAATTGTACCGGTCGCCGTGCCAAAGTCTCTTTCCCCTGCTCCGCCCCCCGCGCCGGCGGAGCAGCCTTTCGTATATGAAGAGGCTTCGGCTCTTTACCTCCAGGGTCGTTATGAAGAGGCTGCGCATCTGCTTTCCGGACTGCTGGCGCGGAGCGAAGCGGAAAGCGGGAAGCAGCCGGCGTTCGGGAAGGCCGCCGCCCTCATGGCGCAGGCCCAGGCCAACCGGGGGGAAATCTCCCTGGCGCTGGAGTGGGTGGACAAGGCGATTGCCGTCGATAAGCTCAATTCGGAGCTGTATTATCTGCGGGCAACCATCTTCCAGGAGCAGGGGGAAATCCCGAAGGCTATGGCCTCCCTGAAGCAGGCCATCTACCTCGATCAGTCCTTCGTGATGGCACATTTCGCCCTGGGCACGCTTGCCCTTCAAAACGGTAAGCAGAAGGAAGCGGACAGGCATCTCGCAAACGCTCTGTCGCTATTGGAGGTCTGCCCGGCCGATGAACCGGTGCCGGGCGCGGAGGGTATGACCACGGGGAGACTCGCGGAGATAATCACCACGACCAGGGCGAGTATGATGGAAGGGTAGGGGCGTACCCTTGGGTCGCCTGCCTGTAATGGCAACGAGGGCGGGCCAAGGCCGCGCCCCTACGAATGAGGGGCAAACGATGGGTGAAGCGCCGAAAAATCCGCCAGCGGGACAACCAAAAAACATTGACTGGGACAGGCTTCGCCGGCGCCTCGAAGCCGCCAGAACACATGCCGGGCGGGAGCCGGCGCCGGACGAGAAACAGGGGATACTCCGCAAACGCGCCAAAACCCTGGCACGGCAGTCGGAACTGGATCAGGACGCCGGAGCGGGTCTCGATATCCTGGAGTTCCTGCTGACCTTTGAGACCTATGCCATCGAGATGCGCTGGATAGCCGAGACATACCCGTTGAAAGATCTGACTCCGCTCCCCTGTACGCCGCCATTCGTGGCCGGTATCATCAACGTGCGCGGCCGGATATTGTCGGTGATCGACATCCGGAAGTTCTTCGATCTGCCCGAAAGGGGACTGACCGATCTGAACAAGGTCATCATCGTGCATAATGGCGAGATGGAATTCGGCATCCTGGCCGACGAGATCCTCGGCACCCGCACGATTCCGCTGGCGGAAGTGCAACCCCCGCTCGCCACCCTGACCGGAATACGTGAAGAGTACCTCATCGGCGTAACCCGTGAGCGGACGGCGATCCTGGATGGAGCAAAATTGCTGTCCGACAAAAAACTGATAGTGCATGAAGAGATAAACGATTAATCACACATTGATAGGTATTGAAGGGAGAGAATTCCATGGTGGACAAACTGAAGATCAGGACCCGGTTGCTTGCCAGTTACGTAATCATCGTGATAGTGATGACTATTACCGGGGCTTATGCCTTGAATCGGGTGGAGTACCTGGCCAGTCTTACCAGTAACCTCTACGAGCACCCCTTTACCGTAAGGAAGTCGGTGCGGGAGGCCACCCTCAGCTTCATAAAGATGCACTACAAGCTAAAGGATTCCCTTGCCGCCAAAGACAGTGCCGTCTTGAATGCCAATCTGAACGAGATGTCCGAACATGAAAAGAATTTCCATGCCAAAATGGACCTGATTCGAGAGCGTTTTCTCGGCAAGAAGAGCGATGTTGATGACGTCCTGCGGGTGTTTGAGGAGTGGAAACGTCATAAGGATCAGGCGGTTGCGGCGCTACAGGCAAACAAACGGGATACGGCGGCCCAGGTGATCCGCGCCATCGACGCCAATGAGTTCGTCGTTTTTGAAAAGGAAATGGGACAAATTCTCGATTTTGCCGACAACAAGGCGGTCGAATTCATGAAGGATGCGCGAGCTGCCGCCAAGGACTCCTACTTCTTGCTGCTGTTGGCCGTAATGGCGGGTATCTCCCTGGCGATCGGGATCGGCATCATGCTCACCCGAAGTATCATGGAACCCCTGAAGGTAGTGGCTGATGTGGCCGGACGGGTCGCCGACGGCGACCTGTCCGTGTTGGTACCACTGACCGGTAGCCGGGACGAATTGGGGACTCTGATGCGGACTTTCCAGCGGATGGTCGAAAACCTCCGCACCCAGACGCTGGCGATCCAGGAGGGGGTGAATGTCCTCGCCTCTTCATCCGCCGAAATCCTCGCCTCAACGTCCCAGGTCGCCTCCGGGGCGACGGAAACTGCGTCAGCGGTCAATGAAACCACCGCCACCGTGGAGGAGGTAAAACAGACTTCTCAGCTTGCCTCCCAGAAGGTCCGGCTCGTCGCCGACGGCGCCCAGCGCTCTTTGCAGGTCTCGCAGCAGGGGATAAAATCGGCGGATGAGGCTGTCCGGGGGATGAACCGCATCCGGGAACAGATGGAGACCATCGCCGAAAGCATCGTCACGCTGAGCGAGCAGGGGCAGGCGATCGGTGATATCATCGCTACGGTAAACGACCTTGCCGAACAGTCGAATCTTCTTGCCGTCAACGCCGCGATAGAGGCGGCCAAGGCGGGCGAGCACGGCAAGGGTTTCGCCGTGGTGGCCCATGAAGTAAGGAGCCTGGCGGTGCAGTCCAAGGAGGCCACCGGCCAGGTACGGACGATCCTGAATGATATCCAGAAAGCCACCAACGCCGCGGTGATGGCGACCGAACAGGGGAGCAAGGCGGTGGAGGCCGGAGAGCGACAGACGGCCGAGGCCGGGGAATCGATCAGAGTGCTGGCCGACAGCATGGCCGAGTCGGCCAACGCCTCGACCCAGATTGCGGCTTCCGGTCATCAGCAGATGGTGGGGATGGAACAGGTTGCCCAGGCCATGGAGAATATCAAGGAGGCCAGCACTCTGAGCGTCACCAGCACCCGTCAGGCCGAGCAGTCGGCGCAGAATCTGCACGAACTGGGACAAAAGCTGAAAGGGTTGGTGGAGCGGTTCAAGCTCTGACCCCGCTCCCTAGCCCTCCCCCATTAAGGGAGAGGGGACTTTTAGGAACAAAATGGACATCGAATTTCAAAAACGGCTTCTGGCCACCTTCCGGGACGAGACGAAGGAACACCTGACCGCCATCTCAGCCGGCCTGCTGGCGCTGGAGAAGGCAACCGGGCCAGAAGAACGGCAGGCGCTCCTGGAGACGGTTTTCCGGGAGGCGCACAGCCTCAAGGGGGCGGCCCGGGCGGTCGGCATGAGCGGTATCGAGTCGCTAAGCCATGCGCTGGAAGGGGTCTTCGCCGGCTTCAGACGGGGGAAAATCGTTCCTTCTCCGGCATTGTTCGATCTCTTGCACCGGGCTACCGATACCATCGACAAGCTCCACATGTCCGGGGAAACCGACGAGATCCCCGCCGGGACCATTCCGGTCAGGGAACTCATCATCACCCTGGAACAGACCGCGAAAGGCGCAGCATCCGGGCTCACCCTTCCGGAACCCCCTCCGGCGGTACATGCCCCACGGCCGGATAGTCCGGAAAGAACGTCCGCCGGGAGCGTCACCCTGTCGGACACCATCAGGATTTCCGCCGGAAGGCTGGACGCATTGCTTGCTCAGGCCGAGGAGATGCTGATACTGAAACAGGCCGCCCATCAGCGTGCCCTGGAGCTGGTTGAGATCAAGACACTCCTGGGCGCATGGGAAAAGGAGTGTAAAAAGGTGAAGCCGGCCATGCGCGGGCTGCGTAAAATGCAGCAATTGCCTGCCGGAAACGGCATTCCCGGTCCTGATTCCGGCCAGCTGGACAAGCTGCTGGCATTTTGCGAGGGGAGTCAGGATGCGGTGAAGTCGCTGGGACACAAGGTCCAATCCCTGAGGAAGGCTACAGCCAACGACCGGCATTGTCTCGTCGGCATGGTGGACACACTTGTCGATGACCTCAAGGGGGCGCTGATGCTCCCCTGCGCGACCGTACTGGGGGTCTTGCCGAAGATGGTGCGGGATCTGGCGCGGGAACGCGGCAAGGAAGTCGAACTTTTGCTTGAGGGTGAAGCGATCGAGATCGACAAACGGATATTGGAGGAGATTAAGGACCCGTTGATCCATCTGGTCCGCAACTGCATCGATCATGGCCTGGAAAAGCCCGGGGAACGCCGGAGCCGCAACAAACCGGCTGCCGGGAGGATCTCCATTACGGTTTCGCTCAAGGATTCCAGCCTGGCAGAGATCATTGTCACCGATGACGGCGCTGGGATCGACACCGGCCGGGTGCTGACGGCGGCGGTTCGCCAGGGCATTGTCCCGCAGGATTCGGCCGGCCGTATGGAACGGGAGGATCTGCTTGGGCTGCTCTTCAGTTCCGGATTTTCCACCGCCCCCCTGATCACCGATATCTCGGGGAGGGGGCTTGGCCTTGCCATTGTCCGGGAGAAGGTGGAAAAACTGGGCGGAACCGTTACGGTGACCAGCGAACCGCACCATGGGACGACTTTCAGGATGGTGCTTCCGCTGACCCTGTCTACCTGCCGTGGCCTGCTGGTGGAAGCGGGTAGGCAGACCTTCGTTATTCCGGTCGCTGGAGTGGAGCGGGTGGCACGAATAGACAAGACCGCTCTCAAGACCGTGGAGAACAGGGAGTCCATTGAATTGGGGGGCACGGCGCTCTCCTTTGTCAGGTTGGCCGAGGTGCTGCAGATTCCGCAGAAGGAGCGGTCCGGCGATGAAGGCGATCTGATCCAGCTGTTCGTTATCGGCAGCGGCGCGAGCAGGATCGCCTTCGCCGTTGATGCCGTCCAGGATGAACAGGAGGTCCTGATCAAAAGCCTTGGGCCACAGCTCTCAAGGGTACGCAACATCGCCGGGGCGACGGTGTTGGGTAGCGGCAGGGTGGCGGCGATTCTCCACCCGGGCGACCTGGTGAAATCCGCGGTCAAGGGCGCCGCCGCTCCGGGTGCCGGTGCGCATGCGCCGGAAGCGCCTGAAACGGTCCGGAGGTCGGTGCTGGTTGCCGAAGACTCGATTACCGCCAGGACTCTTTTGAAGAACATCCTGGAATCAGCCGGCTACCGGACCATAACCGCCGTGGACGGCGTCGACGCGCTGACTCAGCTCAGGATGAGCGATATCGACCTGGTAGTATCGGACGTGGATATGCCTCGGATGAACGGATTCGAACTGACGTCCAGGATCCGCGCATCCCGGGAATTCGCCGATCTGCCGGTGGTGCTGGTGACCTCCTTGGATTCCCGTGACGACAGGGAGCATGGCATCGATGCGGGGGCCAACGCCTATATCGTCAAGAGCAGCTTCGATCAGAGCAACCTGCTGGACGTGATAAAGAGGCTGATATGAATGTTCAAGACCGTTCCAGATTAAGGGTGCTGATCGTCGATGACTCGGCCGGGATGCGGATGATGCTGGAGCGGATCTTCAGTGATGATCCCGGCCTGGAGGTGGTCGGCAGCGCCGGTGACGGTGCGGAGGCCGTAGATGCGGTGGAGCGGCTCTCCCCCGACGTGATCACCATGGACATCCAGATGCCGCATATGGACGGCCTTGAAGCCACCCGCAGGATCATGGAGACCAGGCCGACCCCGATCGTCATTTTGAGCGGCAACCTCGACGCGGAAGAGGTGGCATCTTCGTTCCGCGCCATGGAGGCCGGCGCACTGGTCGCCCTGCCGAAACCCAGGGGTGCCGGTCATCCGGAACACAAGGCCGACGTAGCCGATCTACTCCGCAAGGTCAAGCTGATGGCGGAGGTAAAGCTGGTGAAACGCTGGCCAGGTTCGGGAAAACGGGCGCCGTCTGCGCTTCCACGGACCGTAGCGGGTCAAGGCGCGGTAAACTCGCGGGTGGTTGCGATCGGTGCCTCGACCGGAGGGACGGTGGTCATCAACACAATCCTCTCCGGTCTGCCGCCAGGTTTTCCGCTCCCGGTGCTGATCGTGCAGCATATGGCGCCAGGATTCATCCAGGGTTTTGCGGATTGGCTGGGCATCTCGTCCCGCCTGCCGGTACATGTCGCCTCCCAGGGTGAGCGCATGCTGCCGGGGCACGTCTATATCGCTCCGGACGGATACCAGATGCTGGCTGAGCACGGCGACCGTATCGCACTGACCGGGAGCGCCCCCGAGAACGGCCAGTGCCCATCGGTTTCCGCCCTCTTTCGTTCCGTAGCGGCCGTCTATGGCGGGAATGCGGTCGGCATTCTGCTCACCGGCATGGGGGACGACGGCGCACGGGAACTGAAGCTGATGAGGGACAGGGGGGCCGTCACCGTTGCCCAGGACCGTGAAAGCTCGGTTATCTTCGGCATGCCGGGAGAGGCGGTGCGACTTGATGCCGCCGTTTATCTGCTTCCCCCTGACAGGATCGCGGCTTTACTGGCCGCGAGCTGCAAACTGTAACCAAAGGAATAGACAGATGACGGCGGATATCGGATACAGATGCGAACATGCCGGCGAGATGATCCTCGTCGTCGAGGACAGTCCCACCCAGGCGGAACAGTTGCGCTACATGCTGGAAAAGCATCGCTTTCGGGTATCGGTAGCCCGCAACGGCAGCGAGGCCCTCGTCTTGATCAGAGAGGCACAGCCGGCCTTGATCATCAGCGATATCGTCATGCCGGAGATGGACGGCTACGAACTGTGCCGGCGCATCAAGAATCATGACGAGTTCTGCAACATCCGGATTATCCTGCTGACGTCTCTCTCCGACCCGATGGATGTCATTCGGGCTTTGGAGTGCGGGGCCGACAACTTCATAACCAAACCCTACGACGAGAAGTTTCTCGTCTCCCGCATCGGCTACCTGCTCGAAAACCGCTATGATGCGCAGGATTGTGCCGCGCTGCCGGAGCTGAAGATAACCTTCGCGGGCAGGGAGTTCGCCATAACCTCCAGCCGCCATCAGATCCTCGATCTGCTCCTGTCCACCTACGAAGCCGCCATGCGCAAAAACCAGGAACTGATCCGCGCCAGGGACGAACTGAATGAGCTTAACGACCAGTTGAAAACCGCCAACGGGGATCTGGAGGCGTTCAGCCATACGGTCTCTCACGACCTGTGCGGGCCCTTGAACAACATCTATCTCTCCTGTCAGGCGATAGAGATGATGTACGTGGGTTCATTCGACGATCAGTGCAGGGAGTTTTTCCGCATCATCAGCGGCGCGGCAATAAAAATGAACAAGATGATCGGCACCATCCTGAAGTTTTCGCTGCTTTCACGCCAGGAACTCCAGCAGGAACAGGTGGATCTGAGTGCCATGGTGCGGACGATTATCGAGGAACCCCGCTTCAACGAGCCGCAACGCCGGGTAGCTTTCCATATCGCCGCCGGGGTTGCCGCAAAAGGGGATTTTCATCTGCTGCAGATAGTACTGGAGAATCTTCTCGGGAATGCCTGGAAATACACCGGCTCGAAGGAGAACGCCGTGATCGAATTCGGCATGCTGGAGAGCGACGGCAGGCCGGTCTATTTCGTGCGCGACAATGGAGCCGGCTTCGACATGGAGTGCGCCGGCAGGCTGTTCGCCCCTTTCCAGCGCCTGCATGATGCGGAGGAGTTCGAAGGATTCGGCATCGGCCTCTCCACGGTGCAGAGGATCGTTCAGCGCCACGGCGGCCGTATCTGGGCGGAAGGAGAGACGGGCAAGGGAGCTGTATTCTACTTTACCCTGAACCCGTGACAAGCCGGTCCGGTTATGCCGGTAAAGGCGAATAAACAGGCCGGTTGTTAAAAACAGTGATTTCTGCTACAAGAGCCAAGCTACGTTTTCATACATACCCGGCTGACAAAAGCGACCCATGAATCGATACTTTCACATATTATCCGGTCTCCTGATCGCCTGTCTGTTGCTGCCGCTGCCGGTTAACGCGGCCGGGAAGAAAAAGGCTCCTTTCGGCGAGCATACTTCGGCCGGCACGCGCCAACCCGCGGTTCTCAACGAGATGAAACAGTGGTCAACCCCGGATTACACGCGGATATCGCTGGAGCTGGACAGGGACGTCACCTGGGAGGCACATGAACTCGGCACATCCGCTCCAGGCAAGCCTGGCCGGGTTTATATTGACCTGAAGCGGACCCGCCTGGGGAAGAACGTCAGGGACATCACTATCGGCAACGGTCTGCTGAAAGGCGCCCGGATCGCCCAGTACAAGGCTGAAGTAGTGAGGGTGGTGCTGGATACCGAAAACATCAAGGACTATAAAATATTCCCGCTGTCCGATCCGGCGCGACTGGTAATCGATGTTCGCGGAGATCGTCCGACGGAGATATCGCGCCTGGAACAGTCCATCACCGCCGTCCCTGAGCGGGTTGTGGTGCCGAAGCTTGAAGAACAGCCCGTTGTTGCAGAGAAAAAATCCAGGCCGCCCAAAAAACCGGCCGTCTCAAAAATCAGGCGGATCGTGGTCGATCCGGGTCATGGCGGACATGACCCTGGCGCGATCGGCCCGAGCGGCATTCAGGAAAAAGACGTCGTACTGGCGATAGGTCTGAGATTGAGGGAGCTGTTCAAGGAGGAGTTGGGGCTTGACGTGGTTATGACACGCTCGACCGATGTTTTTATCCCGTTGGAGGAGCGTACCGCCATTGCCAACAAAGTTGGTGCCGACCTGTTCCTGTCGGTGCATGCCAACGCTTCATCGAACCGTGCTGCCGCCGGAATCGAAACCTATTATCTCAACCTGGCCAAGACCGACAAGGTGGCGCAACTGGCCGCCAAGGAGAACGGCACGACGCTCGAAAAGGTCAGTGTGCTGCAGGCGATTCTGTTCGATCTGATGGCAAACTACAAACTGAACGATTCGGCTCATCTGGCCGATGAAGTCCAGAAATCCCTCCACAAAAAAATCCGCACCCGCTTCAGCGATGCCAAAAATCTGGGGGTCAAACAGGGCCCTTTCTACGTTCTGGTAGGAGCATCCATGCCGAGTATCCTGGTCGAAACCGCCTTCCTGTCTAACGTCGCCGAAGAATCTCGCCTTAAAGACCCCGCCTACCAGGAAATGACCGCAAACGGCATATTCGAAGGTGTCCGCAGCTATATCACCAGCCTGAAATAGCTCGCTGCTCTGTTGCGGTATTTATGCTACTTTCCGGCAAGCGCTTCGATGATGGTTACGCGCACGTCCGCTTCCGTAGTTTCCGATTGTGACAGGTAGATTGAATTGACCGCTACAAGGAGTGTGTTGAGATTGTCGAGATCGACGACGCTTGAGCCCGGGAGGGACACGATCTCGGTCAGGTTGTGGGGACAGCAGTCGCTGCTGCGCTGGCCGTCTGTAGTGTAGATGATAGGGAGCCCATGGGTCCGGCAGATGATCGGGCGGGCTTCATACAGCAGGCAGCGATGGTGGAGCAGAAGGGGGCAACGCTCGCCGCCGGCATGTCCGGAAACATACCGGAGAATTTCTTCGGCCTGCCAGTCGGGCAGGCTCTCAAGCGCAACCCGCATGGCCGCGGCTTCAACCGGAAAAACCGTAATGGAAGTACAGCAGGAACTGCAGCCTGCCGAGCAGGTTATCTGTTCACCCAGGTTTGCTGCAATCGCCGCGCAGAGGGCATCGATTCTGGAGATCAGTTGTCTGTAGTTTTCGAGAAGGTGTGGCATGGCGGCACTGTAGCATATCTTGATTTTTGTTACCGCAGAAATCTAATCCTGCCCGCGGATCAATTCCCTTCGCTTTGCGCTTTAAGCGCCTCCATCTGGTAATGCGCCCTCAAGGCATCTGTGATTTCGGCGATGTCACCGGTCATGATCGAATCCAGACGGTAAAGCGTCAGGCCGATGCGGTGATCGGTCATGCGTCCCTGCGGGAAGTTGTAGGTGCGGATACGCTCGCTCCGGTCTCCCGATCCGACCTGCTGCTTGCGGTCCGCGGCCAGTTTTGAATCCTGAGCCTGCTGGATGGTGTCGAGGATACGCGTTTTGAGAACCTTCATTGCCGTGGCGCGGTTCTTTATCTGGCTCCGCTCTTCCTGGCAGGCTACGACCGTACCGGTCGGGAGGTGGGTGATGCGTACGGCGGAGTCGGTGGTGTTGACGTGCTGCCCGCCGGCGCCGGAAGAACGATACACATCGATCTTAAGATCATCCGGCCGGATATCTATGTCGACATCTTCCGCTTCCGGCATGATCGCCACGGTGCAGGCGCTGGTGTGAATTCGCCCCTGAGCCTCGGTCTCGGGTACGCGCTGAACACGGTGGGTGCCTGACTCGTACTTGAGTTTTGCGAAGACCCCCGTGCCTTCCACGGAGGCGATGATCTCTTTGTAGCCGCCCCGCTCGGATTCCGAAGCGGAGATGATCTCAACCTTCCAGCGGTTGGTATCGGCATAGCGCGAATACATGCGGAACAGGTCGCCGGCGAAGAGGGCTGACTCGTCTCCGCCTGTACCGGCGCGAATCTCAAGGATGACGCTTTTGTCGTCATTAGGATCCTTGGGGAGCAGCAGCAGCCGGATATCGGCATCAAGCTGGTCCTTTTCCGCTTCCAGGCCTTTCAGCTCATCCTCGGCCATCTCTTTCATGTCCGGATCCGACAACAGCTCCCGGTTGTCCGAAATTTCGCCGAGGACTTTCCGATAGCGGCGATAGGCCGCTACCAGAGCACTTAAGTCGGAATGCTCCCGGGAGAGTTTGCGGAACTCCGGCTGATTCGAGATAACAACCGGGTCTGAGAGCAGCGCTTCCAGTTCCTGATAGCGCCGTTCCAGTTCTTCTATCTTGTCCATCATCATACGTCGAAATCCATCGCCGATCGGCGGCGCTTCTGTTAGATAATCTTGTTCAGCGGGTACTCGATAATCCCCTCGGCTCCCAGCTTGATGAGCTCCGGCACGACTCTGCGCACCTCTTTTTCCGACAGGATACTCTCGATGGAGAGCCAGTCGGAATTATAAAGATGGGATACCGTAGGATTCTTGAGGCTGGGAAGCAGTCGGGTGATCGCGTCAACATTGTCTGCCGGTGCATTCATTTTCAAGCCGACCATACCCTCGGCAGCCAGCGAAGACTTCAGCAGCGTGGCAATCTGATTGATTTTTGCCCGTTTCCAGGGATCTGCCCATGCTGATTTGCTGGCCAGAAGAACCGGTACCGACTCCATCAGTTCACAGACGATGCGGAGGCCATTCGCTTTTATGGTTGAACCGGTCTCGGTCACTTCGACTATGGCGTCGCAGAGTCCGTCAACAACTTTGGCTTCGGTGGCGCCCCAGGAAAATTCCACGTTGACCGGAATATTCCGTTCGGCAAAATAGCGCTTGGTAAAACCGACCAGTTCGGTGGAAATGGTGGCTCCGTGAAGATCCTCCGGCCTCTGCACCTTTGAATCGCCGTTGACAACCAGTACCCAGCGGGCCGGGCGCCGCGAGACCTTGGAATATACCATTTCGCAGACTTCGACGACATCCGAGTCATTTTCCCGTACCCAGTCGCGGCCGGCAATACCGGCATCAATCGTCTCGCGTTCGACGTATCTGGCCATTTCCTGCGGCCTTATCAGCTTGCAGTTCATCTCGGTATCGTCAACACCGGGAAAATAGCTGCGGGAGGAGATGCTGATCTGCCAGCCGGCCTTCTTGAACAGCCCGACGGTCGCGTCTTCGAGGCTCCCCTTGGGGATGCCGAAATTCAGAATATTAGACATGATAGCCCTCTTTTCACGCTACGCTTTTTTATATACTTCATTCGGGTCGAACAGCGGGTTTGAGTGTTCGACCCACTGGCCGTTTTCCCATTTGACGTAGAAACAGCTGCGGTTACCGGTGTGGCAGGCGGCCGGGCCGTTCTGCTTTACCTTGATGACGACCGTATCGGCATCGCAGTCGGTCAGTACTTCCATGACCTCTTGGGTATTGCCGGACTCCTCGCCCTTCATCCAGTACTTGTTGCGGGTACGGCTGAAGAACCAGGTCTTGCCGTCCTTCAAAGTCAAGTCGAGGGTCTTTTTATCCATGAATGCCACCATCAGAACTTCGCCGTTCTGGTAGTCCTGGATAATCGCCGGGATCAGCCCCCCCATTTTATCGAAATCGATCTGAATCACTTGGTACCTCCGCTTCCGGTGATTTAAATAAAAAACGCCCTGAAATTGCCAGGGCGTTTTGGATAATGGTGGCGGTGCAGGGATTTAACACCGGACCTAGCGAATATGAGTATATGCATGGGCTAGATGATATTGTAATATCAGTAAGTTAAGCGTCATGTAATTCGTCAGATACACCACAATCTAACACTGCCTGCTTCAAAAACGTAGCAAAACTAATAGCAAAATAGCAGCAAATATTCAACCTAATTCATCTGATACATAGCAGCATGTGCAAGTTTATTTGGCGCCGGGTAGTGAGCAAATTACAGAGTCTGAGTAACTGAAGCAACGGTAACTGCCAGTGCAGCCCGTGCCCACGTAAATTTATTCTTCATTACCTCATAATCTGGTCCGGTGGTTATAAATGCAGCCGTGCCCTTGATCAGGAACCCGGTACCAGGGCCAATGTTGCCTGCCACTTTACTACTACCTAATGTAATCAGCACATTACTATTGAATGCAATGTTAGCTTCTGTATGGTGCATGTAACCGGCAGGAATCAATATACGCCCGTCGTCAGTAATTTTTAGATAGCTGTTCCAGGTGTTGACCATATGTGGTCCATCCTTCCCCAACGTCGCAATAGCAACCACTCCATCGTGTTTCAGCACTTCCAGCATTTTATCCGGAATCATCATTACTATCTCCAATAGTTTGTGTAATTATAATACATCTTAGAATCTGGCGCCTCTGGTTTGCTAAAATACGTCAAATCAATTATCTTATTTTCCTATCAATGATTCAACATACTCAAACAACTCATTATAATCACAAGGCTTATGATATATTTTAGTAAACGTATCTTGAACAAGATGTATTTCTTGTAAAGAATATCCAGTTAAAGCGATAACTGGAACTGTATTACCCAGCATTTTCATGATTCCTGTTGCTGATGCTCCATCAAGAGCCGCCATCTTCAGATCTGTAATGATTAAATCAAATTGTTCATCAGCAGCAATAGTTAATAGATCCACTCCATCAGTGACAACGACAACATCATATCCTTGTATCTTTGCAAACTTGGTTATAATGTCTCTGTGTGCCGGATCGTCTTCAGCAATCAGAATTCTTTTTGGCATTATAGGTAGGTCTCCATTTTCTGTGCAGTTTTTGGTACGTTACCTGATATTCATAGCATGAAGCTACTGTAATGTGAAGATTTTTAATGTTCGAACTGAGCTAGGTTTTGTGGTGAGTAGCTTGGTAAGTTATCGGAGATATGTTAAGCGACAAGAAACCAGTTGCATCAGATCTGCGCCAGGTATAAAAAAAGAGGCTAGCTGGTGGGCTAACCTCTTGATGTTTGGTGGCGGTGCAGAGATTTGAACTCCGGACCTAGCGAATATGAGTCGCTTGCTCTAGCCAACTGAGCTACACCGCCATTTGAAAACGCCCCTTAGGTTGGTAATACCAAAGGGGCGAAAGGGTATCAGAACCGTTTCTTAAGTAGACCAACTATCTATCTCAAATTAACCGGGTTGTCAAGAAAAAAGGGTGGCACCAGAGTTTCGTAATGTTCATTCAGTTGCATTAAGGTGTTGTCGATAGCTGGTAAGCGCTATTCAAACTGCTTCTTGAACTCCTCCACCAGCCGGCAAAGATCCGCTACCTCACCCCGAAGGGCGGCAACTTCTTCCTCCAGCTTTGCAATCCGCTCGTTTTCCGCCGATACCCTTTGTCTGGCTGCCTCGGGCCGCGCTTCGGAGAGTTCTTCAGAGCACTCGGGCATCACGGAAAAAAGCTGGACATAACGCCCCTCTTTCCTCCCCGGTTGCCGTGCCATCAGCCTGATCAGCGGGCTTTCACGCTGAATTAGTTCCTGCAGCACCTCCTCGACCGCAGCCAGATCGCCGAATGGATACATTCGTTCTCCACGGGTCCGCAACTCGCCGACGGTCTGCGGACCGCGCACCAGCAGTTCGCAGATGATCGCCAGCTCGGCCGGCATCAAGCCGGATTTTTCGGCCAGCAGGTGACGATATTTCGGAACACGTCCGCCATCTGCCGAAAGGACCACCAGTTGCTTGAAACGGAGGGAATCCAGGGCCCGCACGACATCCTCCTCTGTCAGAGCCAGTACCGGATCACGATTGGATTTCTGGTTGCAGGCATTAGTCAGGGAATTGAGTGTCAGCGGGTAATATTCCGGCGTCGTCAGCTCCTTTTCTATCAGGCTGCCCAGAACGCGTACTTCATTGTCGTTAAGAGTCACATCCATTTTTGAACACCCTGGCCCTGAGAAACAGGATAAGTGCATTAACGAAGTTATTTCTGCGGAAAAACGCATAAAAACTTCTAACTTACTAAAATCAGTGAAATGTCGGCATCTTTTCCTGGAACAATACGTAAGGGCTGACAATCAGCATCGCAAACTTTTTGTGCTTGTCCTCTTCCCACGAGCGGATTTTCGCCTCCGATGGTTTGCCGATCATGCCATTTTCCACCAGCTGCTGGACAATTTCGATGTCATCGCCCGCAACTTTATGAGCGGTGTCGGCCAGATCGAGTGAATCATCAACCAGAATCAGTCCGCCTCGATTCAGGTGGGCTCTCAGGCTGCCCCAGTCCGCTTCATCAATGGTTAGAGCCATTTCTTCCTTACTTGGTAACATCTGCGACTCCCTCTTTCTTGTTCTTCTTCCACTTAAAGGCGCCTTGATTTTTATCACGCGACGCAGACAAAGTCCATGCCTTCCTGCCAGCCTCGCCCTGTCGCCACGCTCCGAAACTGCTCGCGCGCACCGCGCACGCCGATGGCCACGATCATTTTTCTGTCCTTCAGGCGAAGCTCTTCCGGGGAGATTACCGGGGCATTGTGCAGAATGCGTCCGATCTTTCTCGGATCGACATCCAGCCAGGTTGATACGGTCACGCCCGCAGCAGCCAGCAATCGCTGCCATGCCCGCGCTTCAAGTCCTGCACCGGCGATAACAACGTCGGTAACGTCCTGCAGAAAACCTGACAGCAGATGGTGGCATTTGCAGGCGCGGAAGGCATGTGCAGCGTATTCATCCATGGTGCGGGTGGCGCGTTCGGGGTGGTCACGCCAGAACAGGAGCGTTTGCGGCAAGCGGGCAAACCGCACCCCGGCTGCCGCCATACGCAGCCAGAGGTCATAATCCTCCGGCCAGTTGCTGTCATGATACCCCCCCATCTTTTCCAGGATTGCCAGGCGGGTCATGATGCTCGGGTGGACAAAGGGGGATTCCACAAGCAGATCACGGATGATCAGAGAATGATCAGCCAGGCCGTTCTGCCACAGTTCGTAATCAATCATTCCCTGTTTGAGGCCGGCTCGCGGGAAATGTCTGAAGTTGCTGGCCACCAGCCCGGTGTCGGGGTGAGCCGCAAGATAGGCGGCCTGCTGTTCGAGTCGTTGGGGATGGCAGACGTCGTCACCGTCCATACGCGCAACTAGCGGCGCCCGACAGGCTTCCAGGCCGGCATTGAGCGCCGCTGCCAGGCCGCCGCCTTCCCGGCGGATTATTCGCACACGTCCGTCTTTTCGAGCGGCTTCGTCAAGGATAAGTGCCGTCTTGTCGCTGGAACCGTCATCAACGGCAACCAGCTCCCAATCGGCGCAGGTCTGGCGATAGATGGAGTCGAGCGCTGTCTGCAGGTAGCGCTCTTCATTGCGGATCGGCATGAGGATTGAAATTCCAGGCATCGGAGTGGTCATTTGTGGGTGTGGCCGCTGTAAAGGTCAGCGGTACCGTTCTCAGTAATAGAGTCTCTTCGGCAGGCTGCGCTGGATCGTCTGCAGATACTCCTCGGATTCATTGGTCTGGTCGTCTGCAGGGTGCGCCAGCAGTAGATCGTCGGTGCGATACGGGATTGTGTTGGCCCATAAACCGTCGCTGCTGGAATTGCAGGAGCCTTTCCACGGATCGACAGGGCGATACATGCCCTCTTCGGCTTGATAAACGCCAAAGTGGAGGTGGGGAATCAGGGAATTACCGGAGCTTGCGACGTCGCCGAGATGCTGGCCGCGTACGACTTTCTGCCCGGGTGCGACGCTCACGGAGCCTTTGCGGAGATGGGCGTACAGTGTCAGATATCTCGTGTTGTCGAGTGTGTGCTCGACAACCACGAAGTTGCCGGCATTGAACCCTAGCGTAGCCGCTTTGCCGCGGCCTGACGGCAGTGCGCTTTTTTGCTGCTCATCGCATTCATGTTCGGTGTCGCTGGGGCAGTGATCGAACAGCCCGTCCTTTACCCAGTGAACTACGCCGTCGGCAGCGGCCAGCGCGCGCACTCTCTGTTCGGCCGATGAGACGACTATGTCGGTACCCTGGTGCCCTGGATAGCCCGGCTTGCCGCACGCGAAGGAGAGGCCGGTTCCTTCGACATCAGGATAGCCGATACGAAAGTGAGTGCCGGTACAGTCGATTCCCGGGATACAGGAAATCGGCCAGCTGAAACCGCTTTCCTCTGCGGATGCGGAAAGGGTGGAGCTGGTCAGCGTAATGAGAAGCAGTATGGAAACAGTTCTAAAGGAAGACATAGCGATAAACAGGCCGCCTGAGAAAATCAGAGTTTGGGAGTCTAATAACGGAATAAGTAAAAATTCTTCTTGAAATAGCGGAGCCGATACGCCTGTTCGGGATGATGAACAGCCGGGCTTTGCAGGGCATTGCGTACTGAATCAGCAGGGTAGCAGGCCGGTTGTTCTTGGTTAATGCAACGTATTCAACAGAAAGACCCCGCAAATTATGCAATTATTGTACCTAGCCCCCGGCCTGGTGTGCCGTAATTTCTGCTTGACGATAGCTGTCGATATGGAGAGGATGTGGTATTATTAAAAGAAGGAATTGCGTCGCATGAATGGAGATTCAAACAATCACAGCCGGTCGTTTGACCGTATAGCAGAAAAACTGGCGCATATGGAACGCGGGCATGACTTCCAGGCCGATGAACGTACGCGGGCCGCAGTCGCCATGATACTGCATCAGGCAGCCAATGATGTTGAGGTGCTGTTTATTCAGCGTGCCGCCCATGATCTTGACCCCTGGTCGGGGCACATCGCCTTTCCTGGCGGCAAGCTGGAAGAGGGTGAGTTGGAGTGTCAGGCGGCCTGCCGTGAAACGCACGAAGAAACAGGCATTGACCTGGGGAACGGGCGTTATCTGGGGCGGCTTTCCGACATCATCGGAGCCAATCTGCCGGTGAGGGTTTCATGCTGTCTGTTCGGGGTTGACCGGATGAACTGTCACCCGATCTTGAACGAGGAGGTGCGGGACCTTTTCTGGGTTGCACTTTCCGATCTGCGCGACCCTGGACGGCATCTGCAGAGCAGTGTCGCTTTTGACCAGAAATGCTTTGAAGTGCCGGCCATCAGGCTTCCTGTTGATGACAAACCGGTGTTGTGGGGAATCACCTATCGACTGGTGACGCAATTTTTGTCTCTGCTGGATGATAATGCGTCCGGCGGCGAATTCTGCAGACTACCCGAAATGGTAGAACTTGAAGAGGAGGATTTATCATGAGTGAAAAAACCGGAATTATTACGTTTAAAGGAAACCCGATGACCCTGCTTGGCGCTGATCTCAAGGTGGGTGACGCAGCTCCCGACTTTGCCGTAGTTGACAACGGTCTTGCTCCCGTGACCCTCTCCAGCTACGCCGGCAAAGTCAGGATCATAAGTGCCGTACCATCCCTCGATACCCCCGTATGCGACACTGAAACCCGGCGCTTCAACCAGGAAGCTGCTTCATTGCCGGGAAATGCCGTCGTGCTGACCGTCAGCCTTGATCTACCCTTTGCCCAGAAGCGGTGGTGCGGTGCCGCCGGAATCGACAGGGTCGTTACCCTTTCCGATTACCGCGAGCGTTCCTTCGGGCTTGGTTACGGAGTGCTGATCAAGGAGCTGCTGCTGCTGACCCGTGCCGTTTTCGTCGTTGATGCAGCCGGCATTATCCGCTACATCCAGATTGTTCCCGAGGTTACGGGCGAGCCTGATTACGCGGCGGCCATTGCAGCGGCAAAAGCGCTGTTGTAGCGCCGTTACCATACCTTGTCATCAGGCAGGGTATGGTCGAATCATTATGATAGAAAATGGAGAGGTTACAATGTCAATCAAGGGCAGTTTTTTTCTGGAACGTGAGAAGGCGGTGCTGGTAGTGATCGATGTGCAGGAAAAACTGTGCGTTGCGATGGATGATGTTGTGCTGAAGCAGCTGGTGAAAAATATCGGGATCCTGCTGGAGAGCGCCGCCGAACTGGATATCCCGGTTCTAGTGACTGAACAGTATGTCAAAGGGTTGGGGGCGACTCTGCCGGAGCTGAAGGAAAAGGCGGCAGCAGCCTCAAGCTATGAAAAGATGGCCTTCAGCAGTTGCGGCAGCGCCGAATTTGTCGAGGCTCTCTCAGCGACCGGCCGGACGCAGGTAATAATCACCGGCATGGAAACCCATGTCTGTGTCCTGCAGACGGTTATCGAGCTTCGTGAAGCCGGTTTTGATGTCCATGTCGTGAAGGACGCCGTCATGAGCCGGAGCAAGCAGAACTGGCGGACCGCTGTTCACGCCATGACCCTCGCCGGAGCGATTCCGACCTGTACGGAATCGGTTCTGTTTCAACTACTCAAGGTGGCCGGGACGGATGAATTCAAAAAACTGTCGAAACTGGTGAGATAGTGGGCGGCACGCCCCAGACCTGATGTGAAAAACTCCGGGGTGTAACGACCCCGGAGTTTTTTAATGTGCTGAGAAAACATGCCGGACGATCTCGGCGTGGTGCTGGATACGGGCCAGGGCCGGCAGATCGGATTTGTAGGAGATGAACGGAACACCGGCGCTGCCGGCGGCCTGCATGTCTACCTCGCCGTCGCCGATAAAGACGGCCTCTTCCGGCTTGACTCCAAAGTAATCCAGCACTTTCAGGAGCGGTTCCGGATGGGGCTTCGGGTTAGTGACCTGCGCCGCGGTCATGACATATTCAAAATAACCGGTCAGTCCGAAATCCTCAATGATCATATCCATCGACGTCGCCCGGTTGGTGCATATTGCCAGGGAGGCGTGCCCCTTCAGTTGGTCAAGGGCGTCGACAAAGCCGTCTTCAATCCGCATGTAGGGCATCAGGTCGCGATAGCGAATGGTTTTGGCAAATCTTAGTGCTTCTTCCCGCTGCGGATCCCCGGTGAAAAAGTATTCCATCACGGCATTGAACGAATAGGTGTGGAGCACCCTTCTTGCCTCACCGTTGTTTCGATCGATTTCCGGTCTCCCCAGAAACTCCATGACGCTGTTGTAGAAAACGTAGTTGGATTCGATCGAATCGAGGATCACGCCGTCACAGTCATAGATGACGACTTTATAGCGGCTTTTCAATTCATTCACCCGTTGGCTCCGGTGCCGGACATTTATGTTTGTTTATAAATTCTTTCCACTCAATAGGGAGCAAATATTTTTTGCGGCTGTTGCATTCCTTGCAGGCTGGAACAACGTTGTTGCGGGAAGCCTTGCCGCCGCGAGAAACTGGGACCAGGTGATCCATGGTCAGCTCTTCCGGAGGGAAGCTTTCGCCGCAATAGTGGCAGATACCCAGGGCCAGGCGATTTTGCCACCAGCGGCTCTTGCGGAGTTCCCTCGACTTCTCCCGTTCTCGCTTGATGTCGGCTTCGCTGATTTCCAGGATGAAATGATCCATAATTAAGCCTTCATAGATAGATATAAGACAGAGTTCGAACTTATTAAGATATCCGAAAATGCAGCAATAGGGTAGGAGAAAATCAAGACTTTGGGCGAGTATCTAAGGTGATACGCAAAAAAAGGTTGAAATATTCTGAATGGTGCGCTATAAAGCCTATTCCAATGCGCTTGTAGCTCAGCTGGATAGAGCAACGGACTACGAATCCGTAGGTCGGGCGTTCGAATCGCTCCAGGCGCACCAAATATTACAAGAGGTTAGCTCATAGCTAGCCTCTTTTTTTTATTTTCTGACGCAGACTTTGACGCAGATGATGTAGCGCGGCGATTGCTTTGCCTCCGGCAAAACCTGTTGCATATCCTCGCATAGCTCGTCTATTGAGCACCCAGCGCATTGTTTTATTTTGCATATAGTGGAATGCCTATATCATGAATATGTTCAGGTTCATGGTAATGCACCCCAAGTCTACCTTCCTGCAAATTGTGTGTGCATTACCAAACAACCATTATCCCTGCATGTTTAATACGGTAAGCGTTATCAGCCTAGAGGCATTTGCACTGTTAGACTATGGTGTTGATATCCCTGTTTGGAAAGCGTAGATAGTAGGTTCAACCAGTATGTGGGATATGGAGTTAGGAGAAGTGTATGGCTGGCAAGCTCGAAAGGGAACAAGAGACCATACTGAAAATGGTTAAGATTTACTGTGATGGATTTCACAAGCCATGTGATGGGCTCTGTAGTGATTGTCGAGATCTTTCTGATTACGCCTTACTGTGTGTTTCTCAGTGTCCTTATGGAGCGAATAAGCCAGTATGTGGCAGGTGTCCCACCAATTGTTTCCGTAAGGACCGTTACGCAAAGATAACCGCCGTAATGCGTTATGCTGGACCGCGAATGCTCTATAAGCACCCACTGCTTGCTGTTAGTCATGTATTTGATGCAATTAGACTACGGAGTTGAGTCACATAATAGTACCAAGATTTTAAGGGGATAATTGCACGTAATGCCGAAACGAATTCTAATTGCAGACGATGACCAGACTACCAGGGACATTCTTACAAAGCTTGCTACATTGAAAGGATACGACGTTACAACAGTCGCCAATGGGGTTGATCTTGTTTCTGTTGCTGATGTTGAAAGATTTGATGTAGTCATCACCGATTTAATGATGGCAAATATGGATGGAGCATCAGCCGCAATGTTCATGAAAATGCAAGGAAATACAACTCCAGTCATAGCTTTAACTGGTATCCCTGCTCATAAAATGCATCGTGTTCAAGATTCATTTACCAAAATTTTTCGGAACTATCACCGAAAAGCAGGTATTGGTGTGAAGATCCCACCAGCAGGCGTTCTTCGGAGTTGAGTTCCAACTGCATACTTAAGCAGTGATCGAAGTTGCTCAAGTATGGGCATTGCTTTGTAGATGATT
>WNGL01000461.1_pt1 | contig 47657 bp, 46 predicted proteins | sample 5400591 | NCBI WGS metagenome assembly WNGL01 (sample SAMN13153377, study PRJNA577476) | soil metagenome | isolation source: 80 cm soil or saprolite under Garry oak tree replicate 1 | place: USA:California | collected 2016-06-15 | reverse complement strand
GGCAAACACATCGTAGTCACGAGGGATGAATGTCTGGTGCCCCATCGAAGTGCCTCCTTTGGTTCAACGGCCAAAAATTTGACCATTGTACCTGTTACGGAGCACTCGGCGTTAATCACGACATCCCTCATACAAGTCTTAGGGTGAACGGCGTGAGTCTTGGGAAGACCGATCATTTCCGTTCATGCTAAGCCGTGTCGAAGCATGGAGCCTTTCTGGTCACGATATTCTACGATCATCAATAGTATAAAAGGCCTGGACGAATTCATTCCAAATGCCCAAATGCTCTTATCCAATTCTTTGGCTTTGCGGTATGGCCCTGACCGGTGACATCTTCGGCGAGAAAAACATCGCCAGGACCGAACGTTCTCACCGTTCCGTCCCCAACGCCGATCTCCACGGAACCGGATAATGTGATACACCATTGCCGGCGCGGCGCAGTGTGCCACCGGTGAAGATCTTCCCGGTTCATATCGTTCTTAAAAATTAAAGCTTTCACGGCGAGCGACGTCAAAAAAAACTTAGAACCCTCACGCTGGTCCAATTCCTCGAAATAGGATTTGCCGTCGCCGCCGGTATAAATTCTACAGAATTGCATCGATGCCTCCTCGTTGACGGTAGTCGAACGGCTGCATTATTAGAGAACGAATGGCGGGTTTCAAGCCTAATCTGAACTTTCCAAAAAAGCGTTGACATCGGTTCCTGCGGGTGAATAGTGTGGCTGGTATAATTCATCTTTGGCCGCAAGGAGGGTCAATCGACTATGAGTAAAGCGACTCCGAATGATGAAAGCCGGACATCGATCGAGACCACTTGGGGCAATCGCGAATTCATCGAGCGCTGGATCGCCAAAGGCGGCTGGCAGGGACCGATCCGTGAAATGCAGACGGCGATGGTTTTACGGATGATTCCGCAGCCCTTGGATGCTCCTATTCGTGTTCTGGATCTCGGCGCCGGTTACGGCGCGCTGGCGGTCGCCGTGTTGAGGGATCGCCCGAAGGCGACGGCGCTCTGTTTGGATGCATCGGCGGAAATGCTGAAGCTCGGCAGGGAACGTAACGCGCTCGGTCACAGGATTGAATTTGTGCAGGCCTCGCTGGAGACGCCGGATTGGCTCAACTCAGTGAACGGATTATTTGACGCTGTCATTTCTTCCAGAGCGTTGCACCACTTTACGACCAACCAGCGCCGGCGCTTCATGTTCAAAGAAATATTCGGCATCGTGCGCGCCGGCGGCTGCTTCATCAACGCGGATAACGTGCGGGCGCCAACCCAAACCCTGCGGGATCGATATAGCAGGGCGAGAGATGAGTGGCTCGACCGGCAGGTGCGGGAATCGAGCGGAGGAAAAACAACTTTGGCGGAGCTTCGCGCGGCGACGCCGAGCACCTACCACGGATCTCACAACAACGGCTATTTGGACGAGGATCTCGCGTGGCTGAAGGAGGCAGGTTTCGCAGATGTCGATTGTTTCTGGAAGTTTGGAACGACGGTAGTCTACGGTGGCTTTCGAACTTGAGCTTGTACGAGGATCATCTGGTCGCGGTGAATCTCAGCCTCACATAGTCGGCAACCCAGTTACCTTTCAGAATCTCGAGGCGTCTTCGACACTTCATTACGGATCTCTTTCAAGAATGTCCCGCGCTCGTATTCGAGCACTGCTTTTGTGAAAGGCTGCCTGAAGATCTCTAACCAGGCTAAAATGTCCCCGGTAATTTGCTTGGCCTTGGAATAGGCTCGATGTAGCTTACGTTGAAACCTGTTTCCGTAAGCAGCTTTGAATATGCGTCGGGCGAAGCTACCATTTCAAATTTGACTTGAAAATGTCGGCATTAACCCGTTTACTGTTACGGTTAAGTTTTATGGAGACACAGAACGTTGAGTTGGCATCGCTCAGGATCGACCGGTCATCGCAAGGATTCGGGCCATCGAGGCGTTCCCGATGGTTGCGAAGAATTATCCTGTGGACGGTTATAATTGCGGTGCTTATCGCCGGGTTCTTATTCTTAAAGGATTACTTGAACCCGGGAATCGAAGTGCAGCTCGCGACCGCGTCTCTTACTTCTCCGGCACAGGCTAATGCCGTTTTGACCGCAAGCGGTTACGTCGTTGCGCGCCGTAAGGCGGCCGTAGCATCCAAGGGAACCGGGACGCTCATGTTTCTAGGCGTCGAAGAAGGGGATCGGGTAAAAAAGGGTCAAGTCATTGCACGTCTGGAAGACTCCGATGTGGCCGCTACGTTACAACGAGCCCGGGAGAATTTGCGAGTCGCAGAGGCTGACCTCAAGGATGCGAAGCAATCGCTCGAGCGGGAGAGAATTCTGCTGAACGAGGGAGTTGTTGCGCAGGCGGAATTTGATGCGGCGGAGGCGCGTTACAACAGAGTCGTGGCGTCCATCGATGCTGCCAAGTTCGCTGTAAAGGAAGCCGAGGTGGCCGTGGAGAACACGCGGATCGTTGCGCCATTTGACGGTACCGTTTTGAAAAAAAACGCGGACGTCGGAGAAATCGTCGCGCCCTTAGCCGGCGCAGCGAGCTCGCGCGCGGCGGTCGTGACGATAGCCGACATGTCATCGCTCGAAGTTGACGCCGACGTGTCGGAAGCCAATATCACTCGGGTCTCGCCGAACCAGAACTGCGAAGTCAGACTCGATGCCTATCCCGAGCGCGGGTATCTAGCTTACGTCAGCAAGATCGTGCCGACCGCGGATCGCGCCAAGGCCACGGTTCTAGTGAAAATTAAATTCAATGATTACGATCACCGGGTCTTGCCCGACATGAGTGCGAAGATCACGTTTCTATCCGCCGATTTCGCCCAGACGGCGGCTTCGACTCGGCCGGTTCTTACGGTGCCTACGACCGCCGTAGCGACCCGAAACGGACGACAAGTCGTGTATCAGGTGAAAGAGGATCGCGCAGTAGAAGTTCCGGTCGTCGTTGGGCGACCCATCGGCAATTTGATTGAGATCAAGCAGGGGTTGAAAGAGGGACAGAAGGTTATTGGAAAAATTGATGAAAGAATTCAACCCGACTCGAAAGTCTCCGTCAAATCTCAATGAACATGTCTGTTAGATGGAACATCCGCTCATCGAAGTTCAGAACCTGTCCAAGTCTTACCACCGTGATAGTCTAGAGATCCCGGTGCTTCGCAATATCACGCTCGAGGTGGCGGAAGGCGAGTTCGTTGCCTTCATGGGGCCGTCGGGATCGGGAAAGACAACACTTTTGAATCTGATCGCCGGCATCGATAAGCCCACCGAAGGGACGATTCTGATCGCGGGAACCGACGTCACCCGGTTGAGCGAGACCGAGCTGGCAATCTGGCGCTCGCGCAACATCGGATTTATCTTTCAATTCTACAACCTGATTCCGGTTCTGACGGCGGTAGAAAACGTCGAGCTGCCGCTGATTCTTACGCCGCTTTCAAAACGGGAACGGCGCGCCCATGCGGCCACCGCCCTGCAGGTCGTCGGTCTCGCCGACCGCATGCGCCACTACCCGCGCCAGCTTTCCGGCGGTCAGGAGCAGCGGGTGGCTATCGCGCGGGCCATCGTCACCGATCCGGCGATTCTCGTCGCCGACGAGCCCACGGGAGATCTCGACAAGATCTCCGCCGAAGAAGTGCTGAATTTGATGGACCGGCTGAACCGGGAACTCAACAAAACGATTCTCATGGTGACCCATGACCCTCGCGCGGCGGAGAGAGCCCGCTCCGTGCGTCAGCTGGATAAGGGCGAGCTCGCCTGAGGAAGCGACTTTGGAGCTGCTGAGACTTCTCTTCCGCAACGCTTTGCGGCACAAGCTGCGCAGCCTGCTCACCATCCTCGGAGTCGGAGTGGCAGTGATGGCATTCGCGCTTCTGCGCACGGTGGTGAGCGCCTGGCACGCGGGCGTGGAAGCGTCTTCCGCCAACCGGTTGATCACGCGGCACGCCGTGTCGTTTGTTTTTCCCCTTCCGCTGGCTTACCGCGATCGCATCGCCCAAGTCCCCGGCGTCGAAAACGTGACTTACGCCACCTGGTTTTCCGGCGTGTACATCGACAAAAATCAATTTTTCGGGCGCCTGGCGGTGGATTCCGAAACGTTCTTTGAGGTTTATCCGGAATTCCTCATTCCCAAGGACCAGTTCGACACTTTCAAACGGGAGCGTAACGCTTGCATCATCGGTGTCGATCTCGCGCGCAGATACAATCTTAAATTAGGCGACATCATGAATGTCGAAGGCGACGTCTACCCCGGAAGCTGGGAATTCGTCGTGCGCGGGATTTATCGGCCGAGGGATCAGACCACCGATCCGGCGACCATGATGTTTCACTATAAGTATGTCGACGAAAGAGTCCGGCTAGAAATGCCGGAGCGCTCGGGCGAGGTGGGTTGGTATATCGTCCGTATTCGTGATCCGGAGAATTCAGCCGCCGTATCGGAAGCCATCGACCGGCTGTTCGCCAACTCGCGCGCCGAAACCAAAACCGAGACGGAGCGCGCCTTTCAGCAAAACTTTTTGTCATCGGCCAGCGCCGTCATTACGGCCATGAATATCATGTCGTTCCTGATCATCGGCATCATCTTGCTCGTGGTCGCCAATACCATGATCATGTCTGTGCGCGAGCGGACCCACGAGTACGCCGTCTTGAAGGCTTTGGGCTTTTCCGGCCGGCACTTGTTTTTTCTCGTCGCCGGCGAATCGCTGATCATTTCGATCTTAGGCACGGCTCTGGGCTTGTTGGTTACGTTACCGGCAGTCCGAGGTTTTCAAACCGCACTCCCGAAAGGTTGGTTCCCAGTATTTTACATCAAGCCTGAAACGATTGTGCTCGGCTGCATCGCGGGCTTCCTGGTTGGTCTCATTGCCTCGCTGATCCCTACACGACGGATTCTCACGACTCGCATCATCGAGAGCCTCAGGCACGTGGGGTAAACGTTTCTATGCAAGTTCCGCTGAAGTACATCCTGCGCAGCTCTTCGTCGCGACGGCTTACGACCCTGATTACCGTCCTGGGCATCGCCCTCGTCGTTTTCGTTTTTACCGCCGTTTTAATGATGGCCAACGGCGTCCAACAAACGCTGAGATCCACGGGCTCCGACGATAACGTCACCGTGGCTCGCAAGGCGGCGGCCAGCGAGATCATGAGCATCATCGATCGTGAAGCGGCAGGCATCGTTAGCAACATGCCGCAAGTCGCGAGGTCAGCGGACGGCCGTCCATTGAGCTCTCAAGAAGCGGTTGTGATTATCAATCTCGCGAAGCTCGGCGCGAAGGGAATCAGCAACGTCACGGTTCGGGGCGTGGATGAAGCTGTGTTTCAGCTGAGGCCACAGGTTCGGATCGTCGAGGGTCGAATGTTCAAATGGGGCGCGCGCGAGATCATCGTCGGCAGCGGCATAACGACGCGATTCGGTGGCGCGCAGATCGGTCAGCAGATCAAATTCGGCGGCGACTTGTGGAGCGTGGTAGGCATCTTCGACACCGACGGCAGTGGTTTCGATTCCGAGATTTGGGGCGATATCCATCAGGTCATGGACGCCTTCAAACGCGGATCGTTTTCCACGGTGACCTTCAGGCTCAAGGATCCCGACGATTTCGGGGAGTTGGTCACTGCCTTTGAGGCGGACAACCGCCTGCAATATTTCGTGCCGAAGAGAGAAAAGAAATTCTTTGAAGAACAGTCGGAAATGATGGCAAAGTTCATCCGTATTCTCGGCCTTTTCATTACGGTCATCTTCAGCACCGGGGCGACGATCGGCGCCATGATTACCATGTACGGCGCCGTAGCTAATCGAACGGTGGAGATCGGCACCATGCGCGCGCTGGGTTTTTACCGGCGCAGCATCCTGCTGGCTTTTCTTGCGGAGTCTTTCGTTTTGTCTTTGTCGGGAGGGCTGTTGGGGCTCGGACTGGCGTCGCTGCTGCAGTTCTTTACCATCTCGACCCTTAATTTTGGGTCGTTTTCGGAGCTCGCCTTTTCATTTGCGCTGTCGCCGTCAATTATCGCAAACGCTCTAGGATTTTCTTTACTGATGGGACTCATCGGCGGTTTTCTGCCCGCCGTTCGAGCCGCACGGCTGAATATCATTCAGGCGCTAAGGGCGGTGTAAAAAGGGCATCCGAACTTTCGGATTTGCGAATTGACTATCCACGTCGAGTCGCACTCGCGCGGTGTCGGCTGAAATCTCTCACAGCAAATGACCATCCTTCACAACTCTCTTGTCTGTCTCGCGATCGCGCTCGTGGCGTTTTTGTATGCGGCGGTGGGTCAGGGAGGATCGACCGGATACATTGCGGTCATGACCCTTTTCGGTTTCGGCGCGACCGTCGTGAAGCCGACGGCGTTATTTCTCGGCATCTTGGTGGCTAGCATCGGCGCGTTTCAGTTCTGGCGTGCCGGCCACTTTTCGTGGACGTTGTTTTGGCGCTTTGCGTTACTCTCTGTGCCGTCGGCTTACCTGGGCGGCTATCTGCGTGTACCGTCACAGCTCTTCAGACTGCTGCTCGGCGTCATACTATTGTTCTCGGCGGCGTGGTTGTTATGGCGGCACCGCGAACCGGCTGAGGTGACGCTCCCTAAAGCGCCGATCGCCTTGATTGCCGGTGCGGTCATCGGATTTTTTGCCGGTCTAACGGGCACCGGTGGCGGCTATTTTTTAACGCCGCTTCTGCTGTTTTGTGAATGGGCACGAACACGAAACGCAGCGGCTGCGAGCGTCTTTTTTATACTCGTCAATTCGATTGCGGGTTTGTTCGGCTACTTATATAGCGGGCAGCCGCTGCCGTCCATGGCGATCCTGCTGGCGGGAGCGGCGATCGCCGGAGGATCGTTGGGTTCTCATTACGGCAGCCGGAGATTGCCGGCGCGTGGCATTCAATGGCTGCTCGCCATCGTTTTGATTCTGGCTGCTGCAAATCTGATTCTGGCTAGCTGATTCGTCTGACGGGAAACGTGCGCCACCGTGGTTGTGGTTGAATATATTCAGTACGTGTCAAACATCCGTTGGATCTCGTCGGCGTTGTTGGTCTTGGTGAGGGCGAGCGCCAACAGCAACCGAGCCTTCCATGGTTGAAGATTGTCACCGGCGACGAAGCCGCGCCGCGTCAGGCCGGGACTTCGGACCACGCGGCCGGAGGCGACGCGGCTGCAGAGGCACATGATCATTCCTTTTTCCTTGAACATGCGGTCAAAGGCTTCGTCTTCGGCGGGCGTGGGTCTTCCTGCGCCGGTACCAGCGCTGACGATGCCTTTGGCTCCCGCGGCCGCCGCGGCTTCGATCATCTTGCCGTCCGCGCCGACGTAAGAGACAACGATATCGACGCGCGGCAGCGATTGCACATTGCGAACATCGAGTTCCGTATCCACCGTGTGTTTCTTTACCGGCGTGTGGTAGTAGACGATCTTGCCGTCGCCGTCGGCGTAGCCGAGCGGCCCGAGATCCCGCGATTGAAAAGCTTCCACTCGATACGTCGCGTTCTTCGTCACGTCGCGCCCGTTGAAAATCGTATCGTTCATGACCAACAGACAACCGCGCCCGCGGGAGTTGGGATCGGCGGCGACTTTGACGGCGTTCACCACATTCAAATAACCATCGGCGCTGATGGCGGATGAGGGGCGCATGGAGCCGACAAGGACGACGGGCTTATCGGTTTTGAGTGTCAGGTTTAGAAAATAAGCGGTCTCTTCGATGGTGTTGGTGCCGTGAGTGATGACGATGCCATCGGCCTTATCCTGATCGAAGATGGAATGAACGGTGCGCACTAGGTCCAACCAATCTTTGTCCACCAGCGCGTGGCTCGGCAGACGGCGGAATGGGACCTCCTGGACTTCGGCGATGCTCTTCAGCTCAGGAAGTTGCTGTAACAGCTCTCCATCGCCGAGGCGTTTCCCCGCTTCGATGTACCAGGCAAGATCCAATCGGTCTTTGCCGACGGAATCGATGGTTCCTCCGGTAATGATCAGCGCCACGCGCGGTAAATTGGCCATGGTGGGGGTCCTTTCTTACGGTGTTGGTGATTTTGAAACTAGATTGAGCAGATGGATTCTACTTATCCCAAGGCGTTACGAATTTCTACCTAGCCCGCATTATTCATGGTCAGAGGAAAACTACGACACTGTGTCGATCGAGGGATGAGCCTGGAGGAGTGAAGGCACAGAGACGAACAGCTTCAATGCCGTCTTTGGTGCTTGGCTCGGCGCCCGCATTTTTTCCCAGGCATTTGCTCCAGTAACTCAGTTTGCAGGCCGCTCCCAGGCACAGGGTCATTGCCTTCGCTCTGGAGGGCTCGCCCCTCGATCGCTGTCAAGAGTGCATAATCCGAGCTAAGAACTGTAAAAGACGATTCAATAGCATGGTGCTGCACGCGACAAGCTCAGTGCGAACGGGCAAGGGAAACGCCGTTCATGTGAGGAGGTGGAACCAGAACGGCGCTATTAGATCCACTGTATAGGCCGCTACGACTGATTGAAATCAACTCCGAAGAACCGGCAACGCTTCTTTAGCAAAGCGCTCGATCTGCTCCTGTCGTTCGGGATAGTGAGGGATCATGAACTGCAATCCGATATGGACAACGCCCAGATCTCGAAATTTCTTCAGCGCGTCGGCGACTTGTGCGCTACTGCCTTTCAAGTAGTCTTCTTCTTGCGGGACGTGTTTAGTTGTTAGTTCGATGGGCAGGCAACAGGCAAAGGTTAGTTCGTCCGGATCGCGCCCCGCTTCGCGGGCAGAGCGCCGCACGTTATCGAAGCGCTTCGCCAGTTCGTCCGGCCTAATTCGGACGAAATAAGGAAACCACGCGTCGCCGTATATGCCGGCGCGACGTTGCGCCAGTTTGCCTTCGCCGCCGACCCAAATGGGAATCCGGGGTTTCTGGAAAGGCTTGGGGCTGAAAGCGATATCATCGATATCGTAATGTTGACCATGAAAATTTATGTGCTCGTCCTTCCAGAGCTTGTCGAGGAGTTGGAGCTGTTCGTCAGAGACTTGGCCTCGCTCTTTGAACGGCGCGCCCAAGGCAGCGAACTCTTCATTCATCCAGCCGACACCCACTCCCATAATCAATCTTCCGGTGGACAACTGGTCGATGGTCGTGGCGATCTTGGCCCAATAAAGCGGATGGCGATAGGGCATCACCATAACGCTCATTCCCAACTGGATCTTTTCCGTGCAACCCGCCAGAAACGCTAAACAAGTGAGTGGCTCAAAGAAAGGTCGGGCGGGCGGAACAATGAACGTCGCATTCTTACTATATGGGTAGGTGGTCTTGATCTCCCAGGGAATGATGATGCGGTCGGCGCTCCATACGGAATCGTAGCCGAGCTGTTCGGCTTGCCGTGCGGCTTCCATCAGCGTCTTGCGACTGGCAGCCCTGCCGGAGACTGGAAGAAAAACGCCAAATTTCATCGTCGCTTAAACTGACTGAGAATTTAAAGTCCTAGATGAGATTCTGCCGGACCCTTCCTCGCGGTAAAGCCCGAACGGTTTTAGCACCGGCGCATCGTTCATCGAGAAAAGGCCGCCCGCTGGTATTCTCCAAATTCCAGAATCCACTTCATTCAGTGACGTATGTTGCCTCTGGAGTATTGGTTCTGCTATTTCTGTCTAGACGCGGGATTCCAAAGCCTTTGTTAACCGAAGCCACCCCCCTTGTCAAATTTTATCAAAACTACACATGAAGGTAGAATTTAGAATCGTGAAGAAGGTGTGGATTTTTCTCGGCCTCGCGCTACTGATCGTTTGTGGTCTGCAAAGTGCCGCCAAAGCGCAAGCGCTCGAAAAAGTTCTGATCACCCATTCCAGCGATAGCGTCAGCATTACGCCTCTGCTCTACGGCATCGAGAAGGGCTTTTATCGCAAGGAAGGTATCGACCTGCAGTTTCGGGTTCTGCGTGGGGAACTGGCGGTGAGCTCAATCGTCGCCGGCAAAGATGTCGATTACATGTACGGCGCCGGAACGGCGTTTTTCGCTGCCGTGCGCGGCGTGCCGATGAAGATCTTCTCCCATGACTTCAAGAGCGTTTTGTTTTATCTGATGGGAAATTCGCGAATCCAGTCCGGGCAAGACCTGAAAGGAAAGAAAGTCGCCGTCGCTTCTCTCAGCGGCACCGGCGCGGCGGCAACCCGCGCGTCTCTGCGAGCGATCGGCGTAGATCCGGATCGAGAGGTAACTCTGATCGTCATCGGCGCGGCTTCGGTGCGCATGGCGGCCATGGAGGCAGGGTCAGTAGAGGCGGCCATTATGCCGGTCCCGTGGAACATCCGAATGAAGCAGAAAGGTTTTAAAGAGTTGATCTTTGCCGGCAAGGTCATGTCACAACCGCTCACGGGCCTTGCGAGCTCGAAAGACAAGGCCGAGAAAAATCCGGAACAGCTCAAGAAAATGCTCAGAGGCTTTCTCCGAACCTTGAGGGCGGTGAGAGAAGACAAAAAGGGAGTGACGGAGTTTATCGCGAAAAAATTCTCGCTGGATGCCGATGCCGCCGACGAGACTTACAAAATCATGCTTCAAACGATGTCGGATGATGGCATGGTCAGCGAAGCGGATTTGAAGGATCTTCTCGAACAAGCGAAACAGGAGACGGGAGCCAAGCGCGATATCGCATTGAAGGAGATCGTGGACTATTCGCTCCTGCGGCAGGTGACCAGGGAGATGGGGCGATAGACTATTGGGGAGAGGTAGAAATGAAACGAGTTGCGCTCATCGTCGTGTTGTTGATGTGGGCGGATACAAGCGTGGCGGCGGATAAAGTGCGTCTTTCGATTTCAGCAGTGGATATTTCATTCCTGACCGCCGGGCTGGCTTCAAAACGAGGATTTTTCCGAGACGAAGGCTTGGACGTTGAGATCATCAGAATGAACGCGAACGTATCGATCACCGCGCTGAGTACCGGGGATATCGATTACACGATGATTTTCGCGTCGGTGGTTCGAGGCGCGTTGCGCGGCATGCCGATGAAAGTGGTTTCGAGCTACATGGACAGCTCGACGCATTTGTTGATCGCCCGCCCGGAATACAAATCTCTGAAAGACTTGAAGGGCAAAACCCTTGCGGTCAGCACGTTTGGCGCGACCTCCGACGTTGCGGCGCGGATGATGTTCAAACAAGGCGGTGTGGACCCCGAGCGGGAACTGAAAATTATTCCTCTTGGGGCGGAAAGATCGCGCTACACCGCTTTGCGCGAGGGAATCGTGGACGTGGCCGTGCTATCGCCCCCGGCAGACTCGGAAGCAACCAGGCTTGGCTTTAGTGCTGTCGCGCTTTTTCGAGCATTTTAAGCTGCCGTTTACCGGGCTGGGGGTGAATACGAAAAAGCTCAAGGAAAAACCGGATGAGGTAAAAAGAATGATCAAAGCCGCCCTGCGAGCGAATCGATTTGTGCGGCAGAATCGTGAAGGGACCATTCAGACATTGATGGATTGGGTGCATGTGGACCGGGAAAGCGCCGCCGCAACATATGATTCGACGTGGCGCATCTTCAGTGAAGATGGAAACATCGCCGAGAGCGGTCTCAGATTGGTCATCGATCAGGGAAGACAGGCCATGAAGATTGACCGTCCTGTTGCCATCGAAGAAGTGGCGGATTTCGCGCCGCTACGCGAAGCGCAAAAAGAGCTGGGTATTAAAGGACGGTGACGTCGGAGGAGCCAAAATGCTTGAACAAATTCCGCCCCAGGCGGGTATGGCCTCGAGGAGACAATTGTCAATGCCTCACGGGATTACTCCGAGAATTCTTTTGGCGGTAGTAGCTATCGGCTTAGTTGCCACAACGAGTGCGGCCGGAGCCGAACCAAAACAAAGAAACGTTATTCTATCAACGACCACGAGCACACAAGATTCCGGTCTCCTCGACGTGCTTATTCCGCTTTTTGAAAAACAATCCGGCTACACGGTCAAACCCATATCGGTGGGGACGGGGCAGGCGCTTGCCTTGGCCGCTAAGGGAGATGCCGATGTGGCTCTTGTGCATGCGCCGAGCTTAGAGAAACAATACGTCGGCGAGGGCAAACTATTGAATCGGCGGCTCGTCATGTACAATGATTTTGTCATCATCGGTCCGAAGAACGATCCCGCCAAAATTCGATCCACGAAATCCGCTCTCGCCGCCTTGAAAGCGATTGAGCAGACCAAGGCGCCGTTCGTTTCCCGCGGCGACAACTCAGGTACGCATACCCTCGAGAAGTCGCTGTGGAAGACCGCAGGAATCGAGCCGAAGGGTTCCTGGTATATCGAGTCGGGCCAGGGCATGGGAGCTACGCTCAACATTGCCAATGAACGCAACGCCTACACCATAACCGACCGCGGAACTTATTTAGCCCTCGGCAAGCGGTTGAGTCTCCCTATTCTCATCGAAGGCGACAAGCTGCTCTTAAATATTTACTCTGTGATGGAAGTGAACCCTGCCAATGGCCCGAAGGTCAACCTAGCGGGTGGAAAAGCGTTCGCCGATTTCCTGGTCGCGCCGCAAACCCAGACCGTGATCAGAAATTTTGGTGTAGAGAAGTTCGGTCAACCGCTGTTCATTCCCGTCGCTGACAGGAAAGAGGAAGATCTCGGAGCCTAGCATGGAACTCATCTGGCAAGGCATCGCCAAGGCATTTGAGATCGTCTTCGGCTTAGACGCCGACGTTTGGACGATAACGTGGCTGTCGATCAAAATTTCAGGCGCGGCCACCTTCATATCGCTCGTGCTGGGAATCCCTCCGGGAATTGCCCTTGCGCTGCTCCGATTTCCGGGGCGCAGCGTGGCTGTAGCATTGGTCAATACCGGCATGGGGCTGCCTCCGGTCGTCGTCGGCCTATTCGTGTCGATATTTTTGTGGCGCAGCGGGCCGCTGGGTTTTCTCGAACTCATCTATACTCCGACCGCGATGATTGTTGCCCAGGTGATCATTGCATTTCCCATAGTGGCGGGGCTTACGATGGCGAGTTTTCAGACACTCGATCCTAAACTGAGCCTTCAGTTACTCGGTATCGGGGCATCGAAGCCACAACTCCTGTGGCTCTTATGCAAAGAAGCGCGCTTGCCGCTTCTAGCGGCAGTCATGGCGGGATTCGGCGGCGTCATCTCGGAAGTCGGCGCTTCGATGATGGTGGGCGGCAACATTAAGGACCAGACGAGAGTTTTAACCACCGCAACTGTGCTGGAGACCGGAAAAGGAAACTTCGATGTCGCGATAGCTCTGGGGCTGATTTTACTTGCGCTGACTTTCGGAATTAACTTTTGCCTCACCCATATTCAGCAGCGGGAGCAGCTCCGGTGGCCGAGACCGTTATAGCGCTGCGTGACATCGCCGTCGAATACGGCGGCTTTACAGCCCTGCAGATTTCTTCCTTCGATATTCAGTCCAGCGAGGTGTTGGCTCTGATTGGGCCAAACGGAGCCGGAAAATCTACTCTACTGCGAATCGCCGGGTTGCTGCAGTATCCAAGCGCGGGAAAGGTTTATTTCCGGAATGAACAGGTAAACCGGAAAAACTCAATGGGCTTTAGGCGCCGCGTCGCCAGCGTCTTTCAAGAACCTTTGCTGTTGAATACCTCAGTCTATGACAATGCGGCTCTTGGCTTGAGGCTGCGCGGTTTAGATCGCGCAAAAATTGAGCGACTCCTTCGCCCCTGGTTGGATCGGCTCGGCATCGGCCACCTCGCCTCGCGTCCCGTTCGCACACTCTCCGGCGGCGAGGCGCAAAGAACGAGTTTGGCGCGCGCGTTCGTCTTAGAGCCGGAAGTGCTTTTGTTGGATGAACCTTTTTCACCGTTGGATTCGCTGAGTCGAGAATCGCTTCTGGACGATCTGCAAAGAATCCTGAGAGAGACGCGCATCACTACGGTGTTTGTCACTCATGATCGGCACGAGGCATTCGCAATGGCGAACCGCGTCGGAGTCTTGCACGAAGGCAAACTGGTTCAACTCGGGCCTGCGGCCGATGTCTTCGCCCATCCGCTAACGGAACAGGTGGCTGACACCGTCGGCATTGAAAATCGCATTAGCGGACTGGTCGAAAGTATTGATGGCGGAATTGCAACCGTTCGCATCGAGGAAGGTAAGGTTCAGGCGAAAGCTGTTTCGGCCCCCGGCAGTCGCGTTATCTTATGCGTCCGTTCTGAACACGTTCAGGTGAGCTGCCTGGATAAGCAGTTCGGTTCGGCGAACGCTGTTAATGAGCTCAAAGCAAAAGTAACCAGAGTGACTCCCGGAATGACTCACTGGCGTCTCACCTTGCGGTGTGGGAAAACCGTTCTCTTCGCCCGGATTGACCCGAACTCCCTTATTGGTTTTGATCCGCGTGAAGGAGAGGAAGTTGTGGTGCGCCTTGATCCAAGGACGATCCATGTCATAGGCCCCTCCGACGCCCCAACGTCCGGCATGGCTCCGTGATAGAAATCCGCCAAGGATTATTGTAACCCCGCCGCCTTGAGATATTGCAGATCGACAAAGCGCTCGGGAGCGGGCAGGGGCGGCTTCAGTTCCCCCGCCTCGGCCATGAATTGAATGACTTGACCCAATCCTTTGACGTCCAGCTCGCCTTGCTTCGGAACCACGCCGCGATCGGGTTCGAAATAGAGCGATAGCGTTTGACGGGCGATCTCTTCGGGTGAGCCCGTGGTTTCGGCAGTCATGCGGACGACCTCATCGCGGTTTGCCGAGTTACGCATAAAGCGGAAAGCCGACGCGAGCCCGCGGACGTAGCATACCAGAGCCTCTTGGTTCTTTTCTCCCCAGGATTTTCGTACGGCGCTCACGGTAAACAGAAAACTCGGAACCGCGTCGGTGGAAACCCCGAGCCGTTGGTAGCCCTGCTTCATTAGAAGGAAGTCCTCCGGTTGCCCCAGCGGTACCGCGTCGCATTCGCCCTTCCGCAGGCAATCGGCGCGCGCCGGCGTGCCGACCAACTCCTTTACTTTAAAGTCCCCTTCCTTGATGCCGTTTTTCGCCATGAGCTTGCGGGTTGAAATGGAGATCGTATCGACGGCGAGAGACAGACCTACGACCTTACCTTTGAGGTCGGCGAATGTTTTGATCTCTGGTTTGGCAATCAGGCTGTAGATAGGTGTTAGCGTCTCGCCGGCGATAGCTACGCCTTCCGAACCCTTGAGGACCGCTTGAATTAGATAGGGCGTAGCGGTGCGAGTGATCTCCACGGTCCCTTTGTCGAGTGCGGCCATCATATTGTTGGCACCGCCTTCAATAGGCACCATCTCGAGATTGATTCCTTCACGTGAGAAAAATCCCTTACGCTGAGCGATGGTAAACTGAAGAGCGGATACGGTTTTGATGGTCGATGGAATTTGGCCGTAACGAACCGTGATGGTTTGTGCCGACAGAGTTTGAACTAAACCCAATAGCAAAAGTGCCTCTGTCGGAATGATTTTCCTCATTTTGGTGCATTCCTCTCTTTGGCCAAGTGAATCGTTGAAGGCTTATAGCCCGGCGAAGAGCGGATGTCCATAAAATTATGCTAGAGCCGTCGCTTGCAGGCCGAAACTAAAGTAGAAGAGGAAGAATTCTGCGGATTGGGAACTGCCTTCCCGGGTGGCAACATGCAAAGATAGACGGTTAACTTCGGAGCCTCGTGAGGTTCCCACGGCCGAAGTTTCGCCTATGGGACGCACTCAATAGATTTTTTGTTGCTCCTTAAATTTGCCGTTTTCCGCTCTTATCATTAGAGCCCTTCTTGCCTGTTTGGCTGCGCTTGGCGGATTGGACGAAACATTCGTTTGTTTCTTCAAACGGCTCTCCTGCCAGTGCCTCAAACCGCGCCGGATATAGCGTGGATTCAAATCCACTGCCTGACAGAGATTGTCAAAGGCGAATAAACGGTTACTTCGCTCCTCGAAAATCCACTGTTCAGTTTCCAGAAAGAGCTGCCGTTTCTTCTTGTCACGCGCAAAAAGGTTCTCTTGGAAGCAGATGACGGCGTCCTCTAAGACCGCAAGCATCAGCCTTTTTTCCGGCTCCAAAGGAACGGCCCGGTGCATCGTCTCCTCAAACTGCGCGGGAGCCAAGGAGTCCGGCTGAAAAAGTGGATTCATGGATGCTTCGTGCATATCGAAACAGACCTCGCTGCCGACGAATGACCGGCATCGTTCGCGAAAAGACTCTTGACCTGTGCTGTGACGGGACTCTTACTATAATAGTAGTAAACATTTTTTTAGCCGCAAGGGTCTCGGCTCAGATAGAAGAAATTTTTTTGCCACACGCAGAGCAATATCTCAGGAGTCATGTGAAGACGAAAAGGCGCAATAGATCATTCACGCTGCACTTTCCGCTCTTTTTTGCTATGACAGTGCCATGGAAGTCGTGCAGGCGACACTTTGGATTTATGCCAATGCTTTGCGTCGGTCATTTCAATGCGTGGCAGAGAACTGGGTTATCAGTTTTGCCCCATTAGCCTACGCTATCGCCGTGTCATTGGCCGGCTTGGTCGTCTCGCCATTGGGCATCGTCGGCGGCCTACTTTTCGCTTTGGCGACTCAGGCGTGTGTGAGCTCGGGCCTCTATCTCTTAGAAAACATGGTGAAAATTGGCAAAGCCAACTTCAATGATTTTCTTCGGGGATTTACCGCATATCTTTGGGAGCTGCTATTTATTTCCTTTATTTTGTGGATTCCCATGAGGGTTACAGCGTTGGCTCTCGCCTCGTTTCCCAATGGCGCTCTAATATTTCTCCTTATTAGGATAGCTCTGTACGTTCTTCTCAACCCGCTTCCGGAATGCCTCTATCAAACCCGGTCGTCGGGGATTGAGCTGCTGACCGCCAGCTATAACTTTATTGTCGAAAATTGGATCGAATGGTTTTTGCCAAACATCCTCCTCACCGTGGCGGGATTTTTTGTCTTTCAGCTTCTTGAACTCCTGACTTACGGCTTGCCCGGCTTCTTGCAGCTTTTCGTGCTCGCCCTCGGACTCGGTGTTTGTTTGACGTATTTTATGGTTTTCCGCGGGTTTCTTTTTGCTGAGCTTAACGGCACTACGCGCCGAAGCCGGGTGTATCGCTACAACGCGCGTGGTCCGCAATAAAGGGTCCGCGGCCGAGCCGCCGGTATAACGTTAAGATTTTCCGCCGAAACGGGCGCCCAAACCTGAGCCTGGTTAACGCCATATGAGACTTTTGGGAACTTGAATGCGCTTGCGTCCCTGGTTGCTTGACCTCCATAAGTTCTTATGGTGTATGGAGTGATGCTCTGAGAAAAATTGTATGAGAATTACAGCGATAAAAGGTTTTTCCGATATCCTTCCGGAAGCGGTGGAACCCTGGCAATTCGTCGAGGGAAAGGCGCGTCAGGTATTCTCATCGTACAACTTTTCCGAGATTAGGATTCCCATTTTGGAAAAAACCGAACTTTTCAGTCGCTCCATTGGCGAGACAACGGACATCGTCGAAAAGGAGATGTACACCTTCACCGATCGGGACGGATCGATGCTCACGCTGAGGCCGGAAGGCACCGCCGGCGTGGTGCGCGCCTATGTCGAGTCGGAGATGTATAAAACCGAACCGGTACGGAAGCTCTATTATATGGGGCCCATGTTCCGGCGGGAGCGCCCACAGAAGGGGAGAATGCGGCAATTTCATCAAATCGGCGCTGAGGCGCTCGGACGAGCCGATCCGTTCATCGATGCGGAGATGCTGCTCATGCTGCGGGATTTCTTTGCCGCGGTGGGTCTTGACGGCGCCACCTTGGAGCTCAATTCACTCGGCTGTGCCGAGTGTCGTCCACGGTATCGTGAAAAGCTGCTTGCCTTCCTAAGACAAAAAGAACATTTGCTTTGCGCCAATTGCCGAAGACGTATGGAGCGCAATCCGCTCCGGGTCTTGGACTGCAAAGAGCCAGGTTGCATAGAGGCAACCCGAGAAGCTCCGTCTATCCTCGAGAGTCTTTGCGCGGAGTGCCGTGATCACTTCGACCTAGTGAAGCGTTTGCTGGCTGAAACCAACGTCGCTTATGTTCTCAATTCGCGACTGGTTCGCGGCCTCGATTACTATTCCCGTACGACTTTCGAATGGACCAGCGATCAGTTGGGTTCGCAGAATACCGTCGCTGCCGGCGGCCGCTATGATGGTCTCGTTGAAGAATTAGGCGGGCCGTCGATTCCCGGTGTTGGCTTTGCAATAGGAATTGAGCGCTTGACTCTTCTGCTGCGGGAAAAGGAAACGAACCAGCCGGCCGGTCCTTCAGTCTATGTCGTCTGGGTCGGTACCCCAGCGCGGGACTGGGCCTTCGGGGTGGTGAATCGCTTGCGGCGGCAGGGACTCGTTGTCGAAATGGAAGGGGAGGCGAAGAGCTTAAAGAGTCAGATGCGCCGCGCCGATAAACTCAAGGCGCGTTCGGTTTTGATCGTCGGCGATGACGAACTGCAGAAAGGTCGGGCCGTATTGCGCGATATGGCGAGCAAACAACAAGCCGAGATTGCGTTCGATAATATCGAGGCAGAGTTGCTGTCGAGGAAGGCAAACTGATGGCGGTGGAAAGAGTTTTTAGCGACCCGCTGGGCGAGTGGAAGCGCAGTTGCTACTGCGGCGCGCCGCGGGCGGAGGCGGTCGGGCAAGAGCTGATTCTCGCCGGGTGGGTGCAGTCGCGACGGGATCATGGCGGGCTGATTTTTGTCGATGTCCGGGACCGAAGCGGTATCACGCAGGTGGTTTTTAACCCCGAAGTCGACGCGGCGGCTCACGAGAAGGCGAAGCAACTCCGTTCCGAGGACGTGATTGCGGTGCGCGGCACTTTGGCCAAGCGTCCGCTGGAAACATTGAATCCTGACCTGGCAACGGGAGAGGTGGAGCTTCGCGGCAAAGAGCTGAAGCTCCTCAACGCTTCGCAGGTACCGCCTTTTAACATCGAAGACGAGACCGAAGCCAACGAGAACACCCGGCTCAAGTATCGTTATCTGGATCTGCGCCGGCCGCAGAGCCTTGGCCATCTGCTGTTGCGCTATCGCATGACGAAACTGATCCGTGATTATCTCGACGGCCTGGGCTTCATCGATGTCGAAACTCCGGTGCTGACGAAGAGCACGCCGGAGGGGGCGCGCGATTATCTCGTGCCCAGCCGTATTTACCGTGGAAAATTTTATGCGTTGCCGCAATCGCCGCAGCTGTTCAAGCAAATTTTGATGGTTGGCGGCCTGGATCGTTATTTCCAGATCGTCAAGTGCTTTCGTGATGAAGATCTCAGAGCCGACCGGCAGCCGGAGTTCACGCAGCTCGATATGGAAATGTCCTTCGTGCAGCGCGAAGACGTGATGCAAGTCGTAGAGGGAATGATCTCTGTGCTCTTCAAGGAGCTGAAGGGCATCGAGTTGAAGTGTCCATTTCCGCGCCTGACGTGGAACCAGGCGATGTCCCGCTACGGCTCCGACAAACCGGATATCCGCTTTGGATTGGAATTGACAGACTTTACAAATGCGCTCCGTAGCTCGCAGGCGAAGGTGTTTTCGGCGGCCATTCAGAAGGGCGGTGTCGTTAAAGGAATCTGTATTCCGAAAGGCGGCGAGCTTTCGCGGAAAGATTTGGATGATCTGACGCCGTTCGTCGCTACTTTCGGAGCCAAAGGAATAGCGTGGACCAAGCTGACCGAAGAAGGATGGCAGTCGCCCATCGCTAAATTCCTGTCGGAAGCAGAGCGGAAAGAAATCGAAACTATCGCTGGCGCACAAATGGGAGATCTCATTCTCTTCTCAGCAGACACCGCGAAGATCGTTCACGACGCTTTAGGGAACTTGCGGCTGCATCTCGGCGAAAAGCTCCGTCTGATTCCGGACAAGGAATATGCATTGGTGTGGGTCGTCGATTTTCCGCTCATGGAATTCGATCCGGAAGAGAAACACTACGTTGCCTTGCACCACCCGTTTACGTCGCCGCTGGACGAGGATCTCCCATTGCTGGGCTCAAAGCCGCTTGAAGTCCGGTCGAAAGCGTATGATCTAGCGCTCAACGGCGTCGAAATCGGCGGCGGCAGTATCCGTATCCATCAAGTCGAGCTGCAAAAGAAAATTCTCGGCCTGATGGGCATCGATCCGGAAGAAGCCGAGGCGAAGTTCGGGTTTTTCCTAGAAGCCCTTGGTTTCGGTGCACCGCCCCACGGTGGAATCGCCTTCGGCATCGACCGCATGGCGATGCTTTTGAGCGGCGCCAAATCCCTGCGCGATGTGATTGCCTTCCCCAAAAGTCAGCGCGCGGTTTGTATGTTGACAGACGCGCCTTCGGCAGTAGATCCCAAGCAGCTGCGTGAGTTAGGCATTCGTACGACGACGGCTGACTAACCCTATCAAGCGATATTTACGTTGAGACGATAGCGATCTTCTGTTATTGTCTGGGCGATCGATTATGACAAAAATTCTCCCTCTGGCGCTTCTTCTTGCGCTAGGCTGCAGCAGCTTTGGTCCTGGTAATCTTCAAAGCAGGCATTCGACGGATTTGCAGAATCGCAAAATCAGAAGAATTGCGGTTCTGCCTCCCGCGCTGACGCCGCCAGAACAGAATTCACGGGGACCTTTGGCGCCGAATTCGTCGACCGACAGGGCGACGGCAGAAGGGGAAGCGCCGGAGATTCTTGCCAGGCTCCTCTATTCGACCATGGCATCTATGCCGAATTGGCAGATCGTTTCCGAAAGTGAGGTGCGGGAAATCGCCCAACCCGTCCGGGCCAGCAGCGAGGCCGCAAGGCTCAAGCAGATCGGAGAGAGGGTCTACGCGGATGCCGTGATCACCGGCAGGATCCTGCGTTTTCGTGAGAGAATCGGCAACGAGTTGGGTGTAAAGAGCCCGGCTTCCGTCGCATTCGTCCTGGATCTCGTGGACGTCCGGCGCGGGGACATCCTATGGTCCGCCCGCTTCGATGAAACCCAAAAACCATTGAGCGAAAACATCTTTGCGATCGGCGACATCAGCCAACGCGGCGTGCGCTGGTTGACGGCCGAACAGCTTGTTCACGAGGGCCTAAAGAAAGCCGTTGCTCAGTTGCACGATATTCTGGTTCGCAATCCTACCTCCTGAAATCAAAACTTCCCTGCGCGATAGGATTCGCGGGCCGAAGACAAACTAATTATCCGTTGAGTGAGCGCGGCGTCCACTTCGATCGGTTTCAGTAACCGATCACTGATCCGTTTGCCTATATCTTCCAGTTTTCTCAAACTGCCCCGATCCAGAAGCACGGATTGTCCCCCTGACGTGATGAGACGCAGGGCGGGCACTGGAAAACTTTCTGCCGCTGACGATCCGGCCAAGGCGAAGCCGCTGTAAACCTGATCAACGCCGAGTTTGACTTTTTCTATTTCCGAATAATATGCGGCGAGCGTTGTTACGCTGTAAAGACTCCTCCGAGTAAGCGTGACTTCCTGCCTCGCCTTGTCGATAACGATGGTCCGTTTTTGCGATAGGAGATATAGCGAGATGCCAAAAAGTATCAGGTTCATGAGGGGGAAGTACCAAAGCGCGCCAGCGGGGCCCGCGAAGCCTCGGAGTCGAATGGCCTGAAAAATCGGAACGGATACGAACAGCAGCACAAGGGCGATGCCGAGACAGAGAAAAGCCGGAAAACGGGCCCCTTGCCAAATCAGCCGAAGCTTTTCGGGCGTTTCTTCGACGATGCGGAAGCCGAGCCGACTACCAATCGCTTCAAACTGCGCTGGATGACCGTCCATGGCGGCGATAAAAAGAACGGGAAGGATTCCGTGGCAACCTGAAGGGTTTATTGTTTCTGGTCTTTCTGTTCCCGATAAAAATCCCTGAAGCGGTATTGTTTTAAACGAATCAAATTCTGGTAGGAGCCGAAGCGCTGGGCCGGCTCTTCCACCCCATCGAGCAGGTCGATCGGGTTTTCTTCCTGCTCGAAGACGCGGAGCTTTTCGTAGGTGGTTGAGCGCTCCGCCGGGATGCGCCCCATTTCGCGAATCAGGCCGCGGAACTGTGAGGGCTTCATGAGCTGGCCGTAGCCGGCTCCGGCGGCGGTCGAGATGCTCTCGTTGATTAACGTTCCGCCGAAGTCATTGGCGCCGGCCAACAGCGCGATCTGCGATAGCTTCGGACCTTCCTTCACCCAGGAGACTTGTAGATTCGGGATCCATAGATTCAACATAAGGCGCGATACGGCATACATCTTCATCACTTCGGCCCCGCTGGCTCCTTGGCGCAAGCCGGGGATGCGCTTGCGGTGAAACATCGGCGCCTCTTCGTAGACGAAGCTTAAGGGCACAAACTCCGTAATACCGCCGGTTCGATTTTGCAGATCCCGTAAGATACCGAGGTGAACAGCCTTATCATGAGACGATTCGATGTGACCGTACATGATTGTCGAGGTCGTGGGTATTCCCACTTCATGGGCGGTCTGGATGAGATTAATCCATTGATTCGTGGTAATGCGTCCCGGTGAGACTTGCCGGCGGATATCATCCACAAGAATCTCGGCCGACGTGCCCGGAAGGCTGCCGACGCCGGCTTCCTTTAGTGCCGAAAGATAATCGCGAACGGTCACGCCCGTGAGAGTGGAGCCGTAGAGAACCTCTTCAGGGGAGAAGCCGTGAATGTGAAGATCGGGCAACGACTCTTTTAGTGCTCGACAAAGCTTGACGTAATGCCATCCGTCCATCCCGGGAGCTAAGCCTGCTTGCACGCAAACTTCCGTCGCTCCGAGATCGCGGGCTTCCGTCGCCCGCCGGATGATTTCCTCCGTGGGTAAAAAATATCCCTCTTCGGCCAAATGGCCGCGACTGAAGGCGCAGAAACCGCAAGCTTTGACGCAGACGTTGGTAAAGTTGATGTTGCGATTGATCACATACGTCACCACGTCGCCAATCGTTTGAGACCGAAGATAATCTGCCGCCGCGGTCATGGCCAGGAGATCCGACCCTTCGGCGTCAAAAAGCTGGGTGGCCTCGTCAACGGCAATTTCATGGTTGGACAAAGCGCGATCCAAAATGCGACTGATAGCCGGCGTTAGGGTGGACAGAAGTCGTTCGAACGAACTTTGCAGGTGCGGAAAATCCATAGGGCGACTCTAACTTGTCAAGGCGTGGAACACAATAACAGTTGCGCCCGGAGCGCTTAGCTGTGAGTCCAGTAGCGGGCGAATTCCGTAAGAAAAGCGAGAGTCGAAAGATCGCGCATGCGATCGAGATAGACCTTTCCGTTCAGGTGGTCCCACTCGTGCTGAATGACGCGCGCGTGAAAATCGTGCGCGACAAAGTCCAACTCTTTCCCTTCTCTGTCCAAGGCTTGAACGCGAATGCTCTTGTAACGCGGCACTTGGCCTCTTAAATCGGGAATGCTCAAGCAACCTTCCCAATCATCCTCGGTTTCGTCCGTCAAAGGCGCGATCTTCGGATTGACGAGGACGCACAAAGGGATTTTGGGCTTCTCCGGATAGCGCGGGTTATCGGCGACTTCAAGGACGGCGATTTGCTTTGATTCGTGTACCTGATCGGCTGCCAACCCGACGCCGTCATATTCCTTCATCGTTTCAACCATATCGTCGATAACTTTTTGGATTTCGCCGGACTGAAGCTGCTGCAGGGACAGGGTGGCTGTGATCTGACGTAGGACCGGATGTCCGAGTCGCGCCACTTTGAGAATCGACATAGGACCTACTTAGCATAGCTACGTGCCCTGAGGAAGGGCCCGAATTCGTTCCTAAAAACCGCGAGGAGCCGGCTCCTGCTCAGCTCACTTGACAAAGAAGACCTAAGGAGTCTATATTTAAAAACAAGGGCTAATTTCATGAAGCGGTCAAAGTCGAGAGCGGAGCGAAGTTCGCTCATGAACGTCGGACGGCGGGTTGACTACGCGGTTCGGGCGTTGTCTTACCTTGCGGGCCAAACCGATGGAAAAATCTTAAGTCGGGCGGACATCGAAAAGAGTCAGGATATTCCTTCTTTTTACCTTTCAAAGATCATGAAGGACTTGGTGGCCGGCGGTTTGGTGCATTCGCACATTGGCTCCAAGGGTGGATTTACCTTAGCCAAGGCCGCCGATACGATCAGCATCAAAGAGGTTTATGAAGCAGTGGAACGACGCTTGGTGCTGATGGAATGTCTCGAAAAAGGGGCGAGTTATTGTTCCTACTGTGCGGTTTGTTCACAAAGGTCGATTTGGGAAGAAGCCCAATCTGTGTTGGCGAGTTTTCTCGCGGGCGTATCGATAGCCAATATCGCCGATAGGCAGGGACTGAAAGAGCGGTTGAGCAAGACTACCATGCAGAAGGCCGGATAACGCGCCCCCAAGAGGAAGCATGATGTTGGAAATCAAGAATCTTCGAGCGAAGGTCGGGGACAAGGAAATTCTTCGCGGTATCAATCTCGGCGTAGGTGCCGGAGAAGTTCACGCGATCATGGGCCCGAATGGTTCAGGAAAGAGCACGCTTGCCCACGTTCTTTCAGGGCGTGAAAACTATGAAGTGACCGCTGGCGAGGTCATCTATAACGGTAAAGATCTTTTAGCCATGAGCCCTGAGGAAAGAGCGCGCGAGGGAGTTTTTCTGGCCTTTCAATATCCCGTCGAGATTCCCGGAGTGAGTACCACCTATTTTCTGAAGGCCGCTCTCAACGCTGTCCGCAAGCATCATGGGCTCGACGAGCTGGACGCCATGGAATTTCTTTCGGTCATTAAGGAAAAAATAAAACTGGTAGAAATGGACCAAGCGCTGATCAACCGGCCCCTGAATGAAGGTTTCTCCGGCGGTGAGAAAAAGCGCAACGAGATTTTACAGATGGCGGTCATGGATCCAAAGCTGGCCATTCTCGATGAAACCGATTCCGGGCTCGACATCGACGCGCTGCGTATCGTGGCCGGCGGGGTGAATGCGCTGCGGCGCGACGATCGTGCAATGATCGTCATTACCCATTACCAGCGTTTGCTCAATTATATTATTCCCGACTTTATCCACGTTCTGTTTGACGGGCGGATCGTCAAGTCGGGAGCGAAAGAATTGGCTTTCGAACTCGAGAGCAAAGGCTACGACTGGATTAAAAACGAAGCGGCGCTTCCGCAGTAATCAATAATCCACCACGAGGATTTAATCGCAATGCAAGCAATCGAAAGCAAAGAGCATTATTTGTCCGCGTTCAGACGCAATCAGACCACGGGAGCCGCCGGCGTCCCGCCGTGGTTGAATGATTTGCGCGAATCGGCGATTGCAAGTTTTGCGGCATTGGGATTTCCAACGACCCGGAACGAGGAGTGGAAATACACCAGCGTCGATCCCATCGCCGCGCTCGCGTTCGGTCGCGGGAATGGTCAAGCGAAAACCCTCACTGCCGATGAGCTGTTGCCCCTATCGTTCAGCGATTTGTCTTGTAATCGTCTCGTTTTCGTAAACGGTGTTTACGTTCCACAGTTCTCCTCGTTGCGAGAGTTGCCGGAGGGGGTTCGGGTGCAGAGCCTGGCGGAGGCGATCCTAGGGGATGATCAGATTTTGCAGCCCTACTTGGGGCACTATGCCAGATATGAACGAGAAACCTTTGTGGCACTCAACACGGCTTTCATGGAAGACGGAGCCGTTGTTGTCGTTCCGGAGGGTTGCCGTTTAGAGGAGCCGATTTATCTCGTATTCGCTTCCATAGCAGGGGAAATGCCGATTGCCTCGCATCCGCGAAATCTCATTGTCCTGCGATCGGGCAGCGAGGCGAAAATCGTTGAGAGTTATGTCGGGCTCGGGACCGGAACTTATTTCGCCAATGCTGTAACGGAACTGGTCGGTGAGGAAAATGCCAGTGTGGACCATTATCGGCTGCAGCGCGAGACCGAGAAGGGGTTTCATATTGGCACATTAGAAGCTCGCGTCGGCCGCAATTGCAATTGCATGGCTCACGCAATCACGTTGGGCGGCTCGTTAGTGCGTAACGATGTGCATGTTGTGTTGGACGGTGCGGGTTCGGAATGCGTTCTCAACGGTCTCTATCTAATGGAAGGCAAACAACATGTCGACAATCATACGGAGATCGAACATGTCCAACCCAGGGCCACCAGCTTAGAGCTCTACAAAGGGATTCTGAGCGGCAGTGCCCGCGGGGTGTTCAACGGCAAGATCGTCGTCCATAAGGACGCGCAAAAAACCGACGCCCGACAGACGAACAAGAACTTGCTGCTCTCTGAAGGCGCGATGGTCAATACCAAGCCCCAGTTGGAAATCCACGCCGACGACGTCAAGTGCAGCCATGGATCGACCATCGGGCAACTGGACGGCGACGGGCTCTTTTACCTCCGGTCGCGGGGAATGGGTCTAGAAGATGCCCAGAGTCTTTTAAGTTACGCCTTTGCCAGTGACGTGGTGGGCCGAATGCGAATTCCTCGGATGCGGGCGCGACTGGACGATTTTTTGTTGACGAAGTTCGGGAGAAAGTAGACCTCGGGATCCAATGAAAGCGGCGCAGGAAATTTCAAAACTGGAGCCTCGGCGAAATAGGTTTGACGTCGAACAGGTGCGCAAGGACTTTCCTATCCTCGCCCAGAAGGTGCATGGCAAGCCTTTGGTGTATCTGGACAATGGCGCGACAAGCCAGAAACCGCGGGCGGTTATTGAGGTGCTCAATCATTATTACGCGGAGCAGAATTCCAATATCCACCGGGGCGTTCATCACTTGAGCGAACGGGCGACAGCAGCGTATGAAGCGGCGCGTGAAAAAGTGCGGCGCTTTGTCAATGCCCGGCGCGAGCAGGAGATTGTCTTTGTTCGGGGCACTACCGAGGCCATTAATCTGGTCGCGCAGAGTTACGGGCGGACCTTTCTTAAAGAAGGCGATGAAATCATTATTTCAGCGATGGAGCACCACTCCAATATCGTTCCATGGCAGATGCTCTGTGAGCAAGTTCATGCGAGGCTGCGCGTGATTCCGATGAATCATGACGGCGAATTGGTAATCGACGAATATCGTCAACTCTTGAACGAAAAAACCAAGTTCGTTTCGGTTGCCCACGTGTCCAACGCGCTCGGAACGATCGTTCCGGTCAAAGAAATGGTGAAGCTGGCTCACGAAAGGGGAGTGCCGGTTCTGGTGGATGGGGCACAAGCGGTACCCCATCTCAAAGTTGACGTCCAAGATATCGGCTGCGACTTTTATGCTTTTTCCGGCCATAAGATGTTCGGTCCTACGGGCGTAGGAATCCTTTACGGCCGCTCCGAGCTGCTCGACGTCATGCCGCCCTATCAGGGCGGCGGCGATATGATCAGCTTGGTGACTTTTGAAAAGACGCATTACAATGTCTTACCCTATAAGTTCGAAGCCGGAACCCCACACATCGCCGGCGGCATTGGGTTGGGCGCGGCCATCGACTATTTGGCGGCGCTGCATTGGGAACAGGTGTCTTCACATGAAGATGATCTGCTGGCGTATGCCACAGGCGCTCTGTCGGACATTGAAGGGCTGAGGATCATCGGCAACGCGAAAGAAAAGGCCGGCGTGATATCATTTGTCTTCGACCACCTTCATGCTCACGACGTGGGGACGATCTTGGATCAGGAAGGAGTAGCGGTGCGTGCGGGTCATCACTGCGCGATGCCGGTGATGCAACGTTTCGGCGTGCCGGCCACAACCCGCGCTTCCTTCGCGTTGTACAATACGCGAGAGGAGATTGATGCGCTGGTGAAGGCGGTAGGTAAAGCTTTGAAGGTGTTTGGCTAATGTCAGATCTGGACGAACTCTATCAAGAGGTTATTCTCGACCACAACAAGAGTCCGAGAAATTTTCGGACCATCGAGAATGCCAACCGAAAAGCGGAGGGCTATAATCCGCTCTGCGGTGATCAGGTCACCGTGTACTTGAAGCTGGAGAATGGCGTCATCAAGGATATCAGTTTCCAAGGGTCGGGGTGCGCGATCTCGAAAGCTTCGGCGTCGATGATGACATCGGAGCTGAAAGGGAAGACGGAAGCGGAAGCGCACGGGCTCTTCGAAAACGTCCACAGGATGTTAACCGGTGAATCGGCCCACGATGGCAGTGAAAAGATCGGCAAACTGGCGATCCTATCGGGAGTCTGCAAGTTTCCCGCGCGGGTAAAATGCGCCAGTTTGGCCTGGCATACCGTCAATTCTGCGCTGAAAGACCGAGGGGAGGTCGCCTCTACGGAATGAGTCTTCGGTCCGCCGTGTCAGGAGGTCACCAGTATGAAGGATAAAACGCCGATAATTCTGAAACGAGATTGCTCGGCGGTCATGATCCCGAGCGGTGAGAAAATCGCGCTGTCAGGCGGCAGTTCCGTTTGGATGACGCAAGCCCTCGGCGAAAGTTACACGGTCATGACGGACCGGGGTTATATGGTTCGCATTGATGGCCGGGATGCCGACGCGCTTGGAATGGCCTCAATTCCGGAGCTCAAGCCGGAAAACTCTGCGGCTGCCGACAGCGCGGAAGAGGTCGAGAAGCAGGTTTGGCATCAACTGAGATCGTGCTTCGATCCCGAAATCCCGGTCAATATCGTCGATCTGGGCTTGATCTATCATTGTGTTGTCACGCCGCTTCCCGCAGCTGGATATAAGGCCGCGGTTCGTTTCACTCTCACGGCGCAGGGCTGCGGCATGGGACAGTTTCTCAAGAAAGATATTCAAAACAAGTTGCTCGCAGTTCCCGGGATTAGCGAAGCTGACGTAGAACTGGTGTGGGATCCGCCGTGGAATCAGAGCATGCTCTCCGGAGCGGCGAAGCAGCAACTGGGGATAGACTGATGGAAAGTATCAATGAAACCGTGATCGAGGCGCAAGTGCTGGACACGTTGCGCAGCTGTTTCGACCCCGAAATCCCGGTGAACATCTACGAGCTTGGCTTGGTCTATGATGTCCATGTGGATTCTGCGGGAGTCGTCACGATCAAGATGACCTTGACCTCGCCCCACTGCCCGGCAGCGCAATCCTTGCCCGCAGAGATAGAGGCAAAAGTCAAAGCGGTACCAGGTGTCGCCGAAGTGAAAATCGATCTTGTTTGGGACCCCCCGTGGGATCCGAGCAAGATGTCCGAAGCCGCCAGGCTCCAACTCGGAATGATGTAGATCACCAGGAAAGGGCGTCAGCTCGCGAGGAACGCCACACTTCTACCTTGAAGAATCAAAATCAGTCAGGCTCACCCACGGTTCAAACGACGGAGCCGTGCCTCTTTGCCCAATTGGGCGGGGAAGAGAAGCTCAGAGAGATCGTGAGCGCCTTCATCGATCGCATATTCGAAGATCGCATGATCGGGTTTTTCTTTCGTAATGCCGACAAAAATCGAATCAAAGAAATGGAGTATCAACTCACGGCGAGCTTCTTGGGTGCGGATATAGAATATCAAGGTCGCCCTCTGGATCAAGTTCATGCAAGACATCCCATCATGGGCGGCCATTTTGCCCGGCGGCGCCAGATTTTGGTGGAAACTCTGGATTCATATCAAGTGCGGGAATCGATCAAAGAAGTCTGGCTGGAGCATACGGACGCGCTAAGGCCGCTCATAACTCCCGAAGCAGGCTCGGATTGCGATCCCATTGCGGCTCGCGAACGGATTAAGAAGCGGGCAGCGCAGTGAGTCTTTGAGGGTCATTTTTACCTTCTGGCGATTTGTAGCAGGGCATAACATTGTGCTAAATTGTCCTCTACGCCGAAGGTAGTCATCAAGGATTCGCTTGCGTGAAATTAGCCGACCTCTATGCCCGGCCCGGGTTGACCCTCTCGGTTGAGTTCTTTCCTCCAAAGACAGACAAGGGCGAGGAAAACCTCTTTAACGAAATCGAAATCATCAAGAGGCTGAATCCCGCCTTCTGCTCTGTTACGTACGGGGCGGGCGGAAGCACGCGCGAAAAAACCGTTGAACTCGTCGATCGGATTCACCGCGAAAGCTGTCTCGAAGTCATGTGTCATCTCACGGTCGTGGGCCAGTCCAAAGATGAGGCTCGATCGATTCTCAAAAAACTCAAACACAAGGGAATCGAGAACCTGATCGCCCTCAGCGGCGATCCACCCCAAGGAATGGCGGATTGGCGGCCCCATCCGGACGGTTTCCATCATGCAGTCGAACTCGTCCGAGAAGCGGTGGCGTTGGGCGGGTTTTCGGTGGCTGTAGCCGGGTTTCCGGAAGTGCACCCACGGGCGGTGAGTCGCGCTGCTGATCTCAAATACATGAGAGATAAGATCGACGCCGGAGCCGTGGCGATCATCACGCAGCTCTTTTTTGACAACGATGACTACTATCGCTACGTGGAAGATGTGCGAAAGTTGGGGATTACGGTTCCCATCGTGCCCGGGGTTCTACCGATTCTTTCGGCGCCGCAGGTGCGCCGGTTTACGGCGCTTTGCTGCGCGAAAATCCCTGCACCGCTGGAGCGTGAGCTCGCCAAGGTTGAGAATGACGATGACGCGGCGGTGAAATTGGGCATTGAATACGCGAGCCGCCAATGTGAGGCGCTGATCAAATTCGGCGCGCCGGGGATTCACTTTTATTCTCTCAACAAATCACTTTCCCTACGGGCGATTTGTAAAAATCTTTGCCTGTAGACCCACCGTCAGTTTACAGGAATGCATCGAAATGAGACAGTAAGGTTCTGGAGACGAGAGAAACATGGCTGACGTTAAAATAAATCCCGAAGATACGAGCGAGCAGGCTGAAGTGCGGTGGGGGAAGCTCGCTAAGTTGAAAGAGGTGGGTTACCCCATTTATCCTAACGATTTCAAACCGACCCACAACGCTGCGGAAGTTATTTCCAGGTTCGGCAGCTTGAGCGACGAAGGGTTGGCAGAAACGCGGCGAGAGATTCGTCTAGCCGGCCGGATCATGGCCATTCGCTATTTTGGTAAGGCATCCTTCTTTCATATCCAAGATCGGCGTGGACGTCTGCAAGTCTATGCACGGAAAGAGCGGCTTGGTGATCAAGACTACGCTTTATTTGAATCATTGGATGTCGGAGACATCGTGGGAACGTGGGGCCATCTCTTTCGAACGAGGACAAAGGAATTGACCCTCGAAGCGCACGGACTGCGCTTGCTGGCAAAGTGTTTGCGTCCCTTGCCCGAGAAGTGGCATGGCCTGGCCGATGTCGAAGTGCGCTATCGACAACGCTACGTCGATTTAATGGTCAATCCGGAGGTGCGTGAGGTTTTCGAAAAGCGTTCCCGTATCGTGCGTCTCTTGCGGCGTTTTTTCGAGGAGCGAGATTTTCTCGAAGTCGAAACTCCGATGATGCAGTCGATTCCCGGCGGCGCGGCCGCGCGACCGTTTACGACCTACCACAACGCCTTGGATATGGAGCTTTACCTAAGGGTGGCCCCGGAGCTGTTTTTGAAGCGGCTGCTGGTCGGCGGATTTGACAGAGTCTTTGAGCTGAATCGGAATTTTCGCAATGAAGGGATTTCAGTGCGCCACAATCCGGAATTTACGATGCTTGAGTTTTATCAGGCGTATGCGACATTTGAGGACCTGATTCAGCTCACCGAGGAGCTTTTTGTCGCGATTGCGAAAGAAATCGTTGGCTCGCTGCAGGTATCCTATGGCGGTCAGACCATCGACTTGACTCCACCATGGCGCAGGCTCACGATCACGGAAGCGATCGTCACGCATGGCGGTGCCGATGAGGCCGAAGTCAGCACATTGGAAGGTTTGCAAAACTTTGCCAGGCGCAAGGGCTTGCATGCCGATCTTAATGCTCCCTATGGGAATCTCGTCGTGGAAGTGTTCGAAGAGATCGCGGAATCTCAGCTCATTCAACCTACCTTCATAACTGGATATCCTTTGGAGGTTTCCCCCTTGGCGAGAAAAAACGATAAGAACCCGGCCCTCGTGGACCGATTTGAGCTTTATATCGGCGGGCGCGAGTTGGCCAATGCATTTTCCGAGCTTAACGATCCGGCGGATCAGCGGCAGAGGTTCTTAGAACAAATGGCAGCGAGACGCGCTGGGGATAATACGGCCAACCCGGTTGATGAGGATTATGTGCGAGCCCTAGAATATGGCATGCCGCCCGCGGCCGGCGAGGGAATAGGTATCGATAGGCTCGTCATGTTTTTCACCGATTCCCTGTCCATTAGAGACGTGATCCTCTTCCCGCTTCTCCGTCCGCAGGCCTAACGCGTTTCAGTCCCCCGAATGAAATACGAATACTTCATCGGCCTCAGATATTTACGGGCCCGTCGGCAGGAAACATTCATATCTCTCATCACCGTCATTTCGATTCTCGGCGTTATGATCGGCGTCATGACCCTTAACGTCGTCATGGCAGTCATGACGGGATTTGAAGAGACTTTGCGAGACCGGCTGCTTGGCATCAACGCTCATGTGGCTGTGGTGAAATCCGGCGACCAGCTTCGGGATTACGAAAGACTACTGAGCCTAGTGCTCAAGGAAAACGGAGTCGTAGCCGCGTCGCCAACGATCTACGGTCAAGTGATGCTGACGTCCGGTCCACGCGTTAGCGGGGTGGTCGTGCGCGGGGTCGATCCCGACCGCGTAAACAAGGTGGTGGATATCCAGCGTTATATGAAGGAAGGAAATGTCGCGGGACTTAAATCTCAACATCCGCTTAAGATCGAAGATCGCACGGTGCTGCTTCCCGGCATCATTCTGGGCGAGCGCCTTGCGAGTCAACTCGGTGTTTTCTTGGGCAGTCCGGTCCAAGTCATCTCTCCCTTGGGGAGTCCGACGGCCATTGGCGTGATACCTAAAGTCCGCCGTTTCATCGTGGTCGGAATCTTAAAGACCGGCATGAGCGAGATCGATTCAACCTTGGTTTTCATGGGCCTCGCCGACGCTCAAAAATTCTTTGACATGAGCGATGCGGTGACGAATATCGAGATTCGAGTCAAAGATGTGAATCGATCCAGGGAAATAGCCGAACAAATCCAGCGCCGGTTGGGCTTTCCGTATTTTACGGAAGACTGGAGCCGCCTTTGGCCTAATCTTTTTTCCGCGTTGCAGCTTGAAAAAACGGTTTATTTTTTGGTGCTGCTGCTCATGGTCTTGATTGGCGCGTTCAACATCATCTCGACCTTGGTGATGGTGGTCATGGAAAAGAAAAAGGATATCGCGATCCTTCGCTCTATGGGGGCTACCCGGGAAAGCATCCGAAACATCTTTTTGTTCAAAGGTTCTGTCATCGGTGTTGTCGGAACAACTTTAGGCGTTCTCTTTGGATTAGCGATCTGCGTCATTCTCGACGAGTATGGATTTAAGCTACCGGAAGGGGCATTTCTCATTTCTACGGTCCCGGTGCGAATTTATTTTAGTAATTTCGTAGTCGTAGCGGTGACCTCGCTGTTCGTCTGTCTTCTTGCCAGTATCTATCCGGCCCGTCAAGCTTCAAAATTAGATCCGGTTGAAATCATCCGCTATGAGTAATCTCCTTTCGGTGCGGGATCTTTACAAATCATTCCTGGAAGGTGAAAAAGAGATTTCCATTCTGCGCGGCCTCGACCTTGACCTGAACCACGGAGAGCGTTTAGCAGTTGTCGGCGAGTCGGGGGTAGGGAAAAGCACGCTGCTTCATCTGATCGGCACTTTAGACCGTCCCACAAAAGGCGAGATCTTATATCTGGACAAGGTGATCCCGATGGATGACGAAACTGCTCTGTCTCACTTTCGCAATCGTGAGATCGGGTTTGTTTTTCAATTTCATTATCTATTGCCGGATTTTTCCGCTGTGGAGAATGTCATGGTGCCTGCCCTGATTCAACGCATGGATTTGGCTCGCGCCCGGTCAGAGGCGGAGCGATTGCTCGAGATGGTGGGTCTAAAAGATCGCATGAGTCACCGACCCGGCAAATTATCGGGTGGTGAACAGCAGCGGGTAGCGGTGGCGCGCTCCGTGATACTTGAGCCCAAGCTGATTTTAGCGGACGAGCCTACCGGCTCCCTGGATCTGCGAATCGGTGAGGAGGTGCAAGATCTGCTTTTTCGGTTGAATGAAGAGAAGGGTATAGCCTTGGTCGTGGCGACCCACAATCGGGACTTCGCCAAGAAGATCGGCCGGCAGGTTGAGCTGAGAGAGGGGCGGCTTTTTCCGGTGTGAGTAAGTAGAGTCTTCAATTACCTTTACAAAAGTAGGTGAATTTGCTAAACATTCGAAAACTACGGTGCGGCCGGGCCGGACCGTTGAGCCGATCCACAATGAAATTAGAATCATCCTCCCTCCGGATTGTCATTTGGGTTTCCCTGCTCGTCGCCGCTTTCTTGTCTGATCAATTTTTCTGCGTCGCGCATGGCCAAGAAAAAGTTACAGTCAACGAAATAAGGATTACGGGTAACGTGCGGGTGGAAGAAGACGGTATCCGCCTCCACCTCAAGAGCCATCCGGGTGAGCTTTTGGATCCGCTTATCGTCGATCAGGACGTGAAGGCGATTTTTCGCATGGGCTTTTTTGACGACGTTAAAGCGGAGCTCTCTCCCGATGGAGCTTTGACCTTCGTCGTCAAAGAAAAGCCCTACGTAAGGGAAGTAAAGATACAGGGCAACTCTCAAGTGGCGCGGGACAAAATTGAAACCGCGTTGGGTGTTTCGGCCCGCACGATTTTAGATCGCGCGAAGGTTGCCGAAGGAGTGGAAAAGGTTCGAAAGCTCTACGGCGAGCAGGGTTACGTGAACGCTCAAGTCGAATCCGTTGTTTCCGTCGAAGCAAACAATCAGGCCGTTGTGACGCTGGATATCAGCGAAGGGGCGCGGCTTCTGATCAAGAAGATAACCTTTGAGGGAAACAAGGCCTTTAGCGATAGCGAGCTTGCCGGTTTGATGGCCACGAAGGAAGAATGGATTTTTTCCTTTATCACGAAACGTGGAGTGCTGGATCGCGATATTCTCACGAACGATGTCTCTGTTTTGTCCAATCATTACTATGATAATGGTTACATCGATCTGAAAATCGATGAGCCGATTATTCTGAGAGGCAAGGACGGGCTCGAGGTTGTCATTCGTATCGACGAAGGACAGCAGTATCGGGTGGGTAAGGTCGAAATTGGCGGTGAACTGCTGCAAGACGGAAAGCAGATGTTAAAGCAGGTTAAGCTCACCACGGGACAAATTTTTAGAGGCAGCCGGCTACGGGAAGATATGACCACGTTGACGGACATGTACTCCAATAAGGGTTTTGCTTTTGTTCAGGTCGAGCCGGTCACTCAAGTGAATGCTCAAGAAAAGAAAGTTGATGTCGCTCTGGTGATTCAGAAGGGGCCGCCGGTTTATTTTAATCGCGTCTTGGTGGCCGGCAACACGAAAAGCCGTGACAATGTCGTGCGACGAGAGCTCTTGACCAACGAACAGGAGCTTTATTCCGGGACCAAGATTACCCAGAGTCGAAACGCCTTACAGCGAACCGGATATTTTGAAGACGTGCAGTTCACGACAAAAAAGACGGATCAGCCCGACACCGTGGATTTGTTGGTGGACGTCAAGGAAGGACCGACGGGGAATTTTAGTGTCGGCGCCGGTTACGGCAGTGGCGACGGGTTCATATTCAACACGAACATCGCCGAAAAAAATCTGTTCGGTCGTGGTCAGGCCGTTAGCGGGAATTTTGCAATTGGCTCCAAGCGCCAGGATTTCGTTCTGAGTTTCAACGATCCATATTTTCGCGACACGAAAGCCTCTGTGGGAGTGGACGCCTTTAATTCGAAGCGCGAATACAGGGATTTCGACGAAAGAAGACTCGGCTTTGGCGTGAATACGAGTTATCCGTTAAAGGATATGAGTTTCCCTTTTTTTGGCTCTCCAAGAAAGGAACAGAATTTGGGATCAGACGAGCTGGCGAGCAACCCGCCAATGACCATGTGGGATTATCTGCGTGGCGGGATGGGGTATGAGCTCAGCAGGGAAACGATCAATGGCATTGACCAGGGAGCTTCCAATGCCATTAAAAGCGAAGAGGGTAGTTCGTGGACCAGCAGCATGGCTCCAAACATCAGTTATGACAGTCGAGACCATTTTTTTAACACTACCGAAGGAACTAAATCGTTTTTTTCCACGAAATTTGCCGGATTAGGCGGTGACAACCGTTTTATCAAATCCGACCTTAGCGCGCGCTGGTACTATCCGCTTCTGAAGGATCCGAACTGGGGAGGCGCTTACGTATTGTCCCTGGGAGGATCGCTTGGATACGGCGTGGGCCTAGCGACGCGCGCAGACGGCCAGAAAGATCTGCCGCTTTTTGAGAGGTATTTTTTGGGTGGCATCAATTCCATCCGCGGCTTTGCCGACCGGAGTTTGGGTCCTCGAGAGAGGGGTTGCGGGAAGAACGAGAAAACCGGCGACCAGCTCACTTGTGGAAACGATGTGATAGGAGGCGAAAAAGCGGCTGTTCTCAATACTGAGTTGCTATTCCCCATCGCTGAGCAATACGGATTGCGCGGTGTCGCCTTCTTCGATATGGGAAATGCGTTCGGCGCCTCTTGTACGACTGTCACTGATTCGACCACCGGCAACAAGAAAAAAATATGTCCGTCCGATTCTGTATTTAGTTTCGGAGATTTCAGAAGGTCCGTTGGTATCGGCGGGCGCTGGATGTCGCCTTTCGGTCCGCTTCGTGTCGAGCTTGGTTTTCCTCTAAACAAGCAGCCGGGTGATGATACTTCGGTCATCGGCTTCTCCGTCGGTAGTCAGTAATTTCCTTTTTAATAAAATTTGAGTTTTCCGGAGGTCCAGGTGAAGTATTGGTTGGTCGTATTGTCCTTGCTGTTTTTCCCGTCAATCGGGCGGAGCCAAGTGAAGATCGGTTTTATCGACGTGCAACGAGCGATCTCGGAGTCGCAGGCGGGAAAGCGCGCCAAGGACAGGTTTCAGGCTCAAGTGAAGAAAGCCGAGGCGGATCTTTTGAAAGAGAAACAAGAGCTGGAGCGGCTCAAAAGTGAGTTGGACAAGAAGGGGCCTTTGCTTAAGGAAGACGAAAGAAGAAATCTGGAAGGTGATCTCCAGAGGCGTTATGTAAATTATCAGCGCACCATGACCGACCAGCAGCAGGAGCTGCGTCAAAAAGAAGGCGAAATGACCGGTGATATTCTCAAGGAGTTGGAAAAAATCGTCAATGAGGTGGGCAAAGCGGAAAAATTTACGTTGATATTGGAGCGCTCCCAAATTCTTTACAGCGACCAAGCGATCGATATAACGACTAAAGTCATTGACGTTTATAACAGTCGAACCAAGAAATAAGTGACCAAGGCAGCGAAAACTCTCGCGGAGCTTGCCCAGCATGTCGGCGGGAGGGTCATAGGGGACGCCGAAGTTTCCATTCACAAGGTCGCGGCCATCGATGAGGCCGGACCCGGCGAAATCACGTTTCTAGCCAACCCTCGTTATCGGCAGTTTCTAACCCAGTGCAAAGCCAGCGCCATCATCGTGGGCCCTGGTGTGATTGCCGACACGCCGGCTGAAACAGGCAAAGGCTATCTTGAGACAGCCAGTCCGTACATCGCCTTTGCCAAAATTCTTCAGCTCTTTAGTGCTCCTATTCATTATAGTCATCAGATTAGTTCACTCGCGCAGGTTGATCCTACGGCGATCCTGGATGAGGAAGTCACCATATTCCCTCAGGCTTTTGTCAGCCGGGGCGTGAAGATCGGGAAACGAACCGTTCTTTACCCCGGCGTGTTCTTGGGGGAAGACTGCCGCGTCGGCGACGGCTGCGTTCTTTACCCCAACGTGGTCGTCCGTGAAGGATGCCGAATAGGAAATCGGGTGATCCTTCAGCCCGGGGTCGTTATCGGAAGCGATGGATTCGGCTATGCAGGGGAGGGCAAGGATCGGATCAAGATTCCGCAGGTCGGAACGGTGGAAGTCGAAGACGACGTTGAAATCGGCGCAAACACAACGGTGGACAGGGCGACATTGGGACGCACGGTTATCGGTCGTGGTACAAAGATTGACAATCTCGTGCAGATTGCCCACAACGTGATGGTTGGGGAAAATTCCGTCATCGCGGCTCAGGCAGGGATTGCCGGTAGCACAAGAATAGGCAAAGATGTGACGTTGGCAGGCCAGGTGGGTGTTATCAATCATATCGAGATTGGTGATGGAGCGAAGATCGGCCCGCAATCGGGAATACCGAAGTCGGTTCCGCCGGGAGCTGTTCTCTCCGGTGGCATCGCGGCCGCGCCGCATCATGAGTGGTTGAAAGTGATGACGCTCTTGCCCCAGTTGCCCAAATTGTGGAATTCCGTGCGGCAGTTGGAGAAGAAGATGTCGGAGATTCTCAAGGGAGGAAAAGGAGCCTGAACGCGATGCTCGACGTTAAGGAAATCTTCAAGCGTATTCCCCATCGATATCCTTTCCTGCTTGTGGATCGGATTGCGGAGATTCACGGGGACGAAAAAATTGTCGGTATAAAAAACGTGTCCATCAATGAGCCTTTTTTTCAAGGCCATTTTCCCAATCGGCCCGTCATGCCGGGAGTGTTGATTTGCGAGGCCATGGCTCAAGTGGGCGCCATCTTTGCGCGCAACGCTCGAGGCGGAATGGCGGGCGACAAGGTTTTTGTTTTGACCGGGCTGGATAAAGTGAAGTTTAAGCGTCCGGTGGAACCGGGAGACCAGCTGCGTTTGGAGCTCACCTGTCTTAAACGTCGGGGCACTTTTTGGAAGATGCAGGGAGTCGCTTCGGTCGACGGTAAGTTGGTCGCCCAGGCGGAAATCTCAGCGATGGAAATCGAGATGGAGTAGAGGGCGGCTCGCGCGGAGTGGGTGAGCATGTGAGAAAGATTCACGAGACCGCCATGGTGGACGGGGCCGCGGAATTGGACCAAGATGTCGAGATTGGTCCGTACTCGATCATCGGAGCTGGCGTCAAGATCGGCAAAGGCACGCGGATCAAATCCCATGTAGTGATTGAAGGTCGGACAACCCTGGGAGAAGGTAATGCCGTTTTTCAGTTCGCCAGTGTGGGTTCTGTGCCGCAAGATCTCAAGTACAAGGGAGAGCCCAGCGAGCTCACCATCGGGAATCATAACGTCATCAGGGAATATGTTTCGCTCAATCCCGGGACCGCGGGCGGCGGCATGGCGACCCGGGTGGGCGATCATAATCTTTTGATGATGTGTTGCCATATCGCTCACGATTGTATCCTTGGAAATCGAAATATCGTCGCTAATGGAGCGACGTTAGGCGGCCACGTCGTCATCGAGGATGATGTTATCGTGGGCGGACTGGTTGGCATTCATCAATTCGTCAAGGTTGGTTCCGGCGCGATTCTCGGAGCCGGTTCGATGGTCTCCAAGGACGTGCCGCCTTTTTGCAATGCCACCGGGGATCGTGCTCGGCTCCACGGATTGAATATCGAAGGGTTAAGACGTCGGGGCTTTGAGAGGAGAAAGATTGACGCATTGAGAAAGGCGTACCGCATCATCTTCAAGTCCAAGCTGAAAATAAAAGACGCTTTGGAGAAGGTTCGCCAGGAGGTAACTCCATCCTCGGAGATCGAGAGTCTCGTTTCTTTCATTGCTAATTCCCAACGGGGGGTTTGTCGCTGACGAGGGTTTCGGTCCGTCCATTTATTTCCGGCCTCTGGGTGCACTGGGCGCGTGAAAAAGCTAGGGTTGATCGCAGGCAATGGTAAGTTTCCGCTGATCTTCGCTGAAGAGGCGAAACGAGAAGGATACGCGTTGGTGGCCGTCGCCCATAGGGGCGAGACGATGGAGGAGATCGATAAACTATTGGACGACGTCACTTGGGTTTACGTCGGACAACTGGGAAAAATTATCGAAACTTTTCACAGCGCCGGTATTACCGAAGCCGTTATGGCCGGAGGAATCCGAAAGGTCAAGTTGTTCGGCAACTTTAGGCCGGATTGGCGTGGTGTACGCTTTCTGACGCGCGTAAAGAGTCGGGAGGATGACGCTTTGTTGCGCGGCGTCGCCGACGAGTTGGCGGAAGAGGGGATCACGATCTTGCAGTCGACCCTGTGTCTGTCACATATCATCGCCCGGGAAGGCGTGCTCACTCAACGCGCCCCGACAGCCAGTGAATGGGAAGATGTCCGATTGGGGTTTCAGGTTGCCAAGGAGATTGGACGTCTCGGTATCGGCCAGACCGTGATCGTGAAAGATCGAGTCGTTGTGGCGGTGGAGGCCGTGGAGGGCACCGACGCAGCCATGGAAAGGGCTGGCGCCTTAGCAAAATCCGGGTTCGTTGTTGTCAAAGTCAGCAAGCCGCACCAGGATCTTCGCTTCGATGTTCCTGCGGTCGGCGTCGATACGATCAAAAACATGGGCGCCGTCGGAGGGGTGGTGTTGGCGGTCGAGGCGGGTAAAACGATCCTACTTGAAAAACAAAGGCTATTAAAAGACGCGGAGGCTTGCGGTATTTCGGTGGTGGCTGTCGGCAGTTGACCGAGGCGATGATGATGACCGGAGCGAAGATCTTAGTCGGGGTCGTAGGCGTCGGATACCTCGGTAAATTTCACGCGGAAAAATATGCCGCGTCGAACAAGGCGACCTTGGTCGGGGTTGTAGACGTCAACGAAGAACGAGCTCTGGAGATCGCGAAAAACTTGCGGACACAAGCACTGACGGATTACCGGCAGCTATTCGGTCAGGTTCAATGTGTCAGCATTGCGGTTCCCACCCAGCTCCATTATCGCATCGCGCGCGATTTCCTCGAGGCCGGAGTCGATGTATTGGTGGAGAAACCTTTAACCCCGGATATCGCCGAAGCCAGAGATCTCGTGGATCTCGCGCAGGCGAAGCAGCGGATCCTTCAAGTTGGCCATCTGGAACGATTTAATCCGGCCATTCGCAGACTTGAAAGCGTCATCAAAGAGCCCAAGTTCGTCGAGTGCCATCGCTTAGCGCCGTTCGTGGATCGTGGCACCGACGTCGACGTCGTGCTCGATCTCATGATTCACGATATCGACGTTATCGCCAGCTTGGTTCGCTCTCCCGTAAAGCGAGTGGAAGCGGTTGGCGTTCCGGTCCTAACCGATAAGCCTGACATCGCCAATGCTCGCATCGCCTTTGCCGACGGTTGCATCGCTAATGTTACCTCCAGTCGAGTCTCTATGAAGCGCGAGAGAAAAGTGAGATTTTTTCAGCCCGATGCCTATATTTCCATCGATTACGATCAGCGGCGAGCACAAATTTTTCATAAACCACCCCCGGGCGCTGGGTGGCTCGATATCCGAGGTGAAAACATCGAAATCAAGGAGGGCGATGCGTTGGCGGATGAAATTGACTCGTTTCTCAACTGTGTGCGTACGAGGGCCTTGCCGCTCGTCAGTGGCCTGGAGGGGTTACGGGCTCTTGAGATCGCTTCGATGATCAGTTCACAACTTTAACGTGGCGGGGATGTTTGCCTACCAGGGTGGCCAAGCAAGGGAAAGAGATCATGCTTGTCGTCGGGGAAGCCTCGGGTGACATTCACGGCGCGAATCTGATAAAGGCCTTGCGAACGCGAGACCCGACGCTCAAGGCCTATGGCGTTGCGGGAGAGCAGTTAGGGCAAACGGATTTCGAGGCTCTTTTTAGCGTTTCAAAGCTTACCGGTATGGGTTTCGTCGAGCTCGCGGGAAATCTGGGAAATGTATGGCGCGCCTACAGGCTCTTGCGTCGAACGCTACGCCAGCGGAGGCCCAATCTTTTGATACTGGTTGACTTCCCGGAGTTTAATTTACGGTTGGCCAAGCTGGCGAAGGCCCTGCACATTCCAGTTCTCTACTATGTGAGTCCGCAAATCTGGGCATGGCGTCGAGGCCGGGTGCGGCAGATCGCTCGTTGGGTGGATCAAATGGCGGTGGTGTTTCCGTTCGAGGTTTCGTTCTACGAAAGCCACGGCGTCAAAGTTGTTTTCGTCGGCCATCCGTTACTGGACGCGGTTCATGTGAAAGAGGATCGGGAAACCATTTTGAGTAGACTCGGCCTGGATCCCGCCAAAGCAACGATCGCTCTGTTGCCTGGCAGTCGGCATCGGGAAGTTTCCTATCACTTGCCGGTGATGTTAGAAGCGTCAGCGCGTTTGAGCAGCGAACGTGAGATTCAGTTTTTGGTCGTGCGGGCCGATACCGTGGATGCCGGCGAACTGCGGTCGATGGTGGCCCGGGTCAATCTCAAGATGCCGGTGATCGATCAAGCCCGTTACGACGCGGTGAACGCCAGCGATCTCGTCTGGACCGCGTCCGGAACCGCTACTCTGGAAACGGCGCTGCTGCGGAAACCCATGATTATTGTCTATCGCTTGTCCTGGCTGACGTATTGCCTTGCGCGCTTGCTGGTGCGAGTGGATCATATCGGCATGGTCAATCTAATCGCCGGAGAAAGACTGGTTCCGGAACTCGTCCAAGCCGATTTGACGGCGCAACGGCTTATCGAAGAGAGTCGGACGCTTTTGGACAACCAACCGGCTCGCTCCCAAATCATTGAGAAGTTATCCGAGCTGCGCGAGAAACTGGGACCTTCAGGAGCGGCAGACAGAGTAGCGGATCTTGCTTTGGCAATGGTGAGTTAAAGCCGCCTGAAATCCAGACATGAAGACCTACCTACGTCTGCTGCCGTTTCTTAAACCGTATGTCTGGCCGTACGTTTCTACGACGTGAAAGCCGCAACAGAACAGGAAACACTCCAGTAACGAGGGCGGTCCCCAGGTGTTTTATTTCCTTTACAATCTCTCTCTCTCTCTGGCGTTTCTCATTAGCTTGCCCTTCTTGCCATTCCTACTGTTGCTCCGAGAAAGGTATCGAGCCGGGTTGAGTCAGCGTTTGGGCATATATTCAGATGGAGATATCGGGTCTGTTGCAGCCGGTCGGCCCGTTTGGATTCATGCCGCTTCGGTCGGCGAGGTGCGTTCCGCGATCCGACTCGTACAGGAACTCAAGAGAATTTTCCCGGTACGTAAAATAGTTCTTTCTACGTTCACGTCGACAGGAAATCGCATAGCCACAGACATTAGCTCCGCGGACGTTGTGCTCTTTCTTCCGTTAGATGTGCCTTGGATCGTTCGCCGTGCCTTCGCCAAGGTGGAACCGTCGGTGCTTATCCTTATAGAGACGGAGATTTGGCCGAATCTGTTGCGGGAGGCTTACAAAAGGGGGGTTCCCACTTTGCTGCTTAGCGGACGAGTCTCGAACCGAGCCTTTCAGAGGTACTCGTTGCTCGGTGGGCTTTTCCGGCAAGTCATGCGATGCTTCACGGCCCTCGGTATGCAATCGAAAGAGGATGCCGATCGCATAATAAAATTAGGAGCCGAGGGAAACAAGGTTGTGGTAACAGGGAGCCTCAAACATATTTCGGAAATCGGCACAAGGGTCGTTGACAACGAAGCACGGCGGGATACTCCTTTGCTGGTGGTTGGTAGCTCGCATCGGGGTGAAGAGGAGATTCTCCTTAAAGTCTTCGTCACATTGAAGCAGCAGTTCTCTAATTTGCAGATGGTATTGGCTCCTCGACATCCGCAGCGTTTTGCGGAGGTTGAAAGGCTGCTCAAGAAGACCGGTTTAAGCTTTGAAAAAAAGAGCCAATTTAACGGTCGGGTTAGCTTTGATAAAGATATTACGTTTCTCGATACGGTGGGGGAGCTGCAAAATTTCTATGCTATAGGCGATATTGCGTTTGTCGGTGGCAGTTTGATCGAGGCTGGAGGACACAATATTCTTGAGCCGGCGCGCTTCAGCAAGCCGGTTCTCTTTGGCCCCCATATGACGAATTTCAGTTCCCTTGCCGCCGAGATGAAAAAGCAGGGGGCCGCCATTGAAGTGGGGGGAGCAGAGGATTTAATTCGTGAAATCAGCGACCTGCTTAAGGATCCGCAACGACGCAAGATGCTCGGTGAGAGGGCATATGCGATAGCGGCAGATCGTGGAGTCTTGGAGCGAAGCATCGGTCTTGTGGTGGGGTATCTTCAAGCGGGGACGATTTAGATTCAATTGTCCAGCGCGGGGGTGGGGTGTACTAACCCGATTAGTCGTCACTAAAACACTCTCTTGCCCTGCCTTCGATGGCAATGGCTTGTGCCATGAGGGGGTCTTCAAACTGTCTAGAGCGCTCCTACCGGAAAAAAGGAAACGTATATATAGCCAAGCACCAGACAAGTCATCGGAGCTATGTCGTTCTCTATCATCGTCCGTCAAGATTTATCCCTCGTTTTACAATGTGTTGCGGCATCTCCTCTATCCATGAAATAATCCGGGCCACGATTGTATGAATGGTGTTTGGATTCGTGGTGTGTGGGAGCGGAAAGGGTTCAGTGCTAGACTGTTTCGGCTTTTGCTTTCACCGGTTTCATGTTTTTATCGGTTTGTTGTACAGGTGCGTAACGCACTTTATTCGCGCGGTTGGATCCGAGTCCATGCGCTACCCAAAGCCGTCGTTAGCATCGGCAATTTAACAGTTGGCGGTACCGGAAAGACTCCCAGCTGCCTGTGGCTCGCGCAAGAATTGACGAAGCGCGGCTTTAAAGTCGCCATTTTAAGTCGAGGCTATCGACGAAGGGATTTTAGGTCTTTCATCTTGCAGGCTCAAGGCGATGTGGCAGCGTCAGCCGAAACCGATCTGGATGTGTCAGCCGCCGGGGACGAACCCTTGATGATGGCGCGTCTTTACGGGCAAACGGTCGGTGTCGGCAAGAATCGACATCGAACCGCTCGTGATTTGTTGTCTGAACAGGATATCGACGTATTTCTTTTGGATGACGGTTATCAACATCGTCAGTTGAAGCGAGACGTGGACCTTTTGCTCCTAGGGATCGATTGGCAAGGCTGGATGCTCCCGGCAGGTCCGTTTCGAGAGCCGATCAGCTCTCTACGGCGGGCTGATTATTTCCTGGTAACGGGCGCGGAAGAGAGTTGGAAGGCCTTGATCCCAACCGACGGGGCCAAAAGATGTTTTACAGGCTCGCTAACATCAGTCGCTCTCGTCGGGTTCGGCCCGAATCGATGGAAGGAATACCCGCTCAGCCTACTCTATCGGAGTAAGATTCTGACGGTTACAGGGATCGCCGATCCGAAAGGATTTTATCGCATGATACAGGACTGGGAAGCAGACATCATCGAGACGGTGGAATTCCCTGATCATCACTCTTATGCGGCGCGCGACTGGCAGCGGATCAATCGTTTGTCGCGCCATGTCGATCTGATCGTGACAACCGAGAAGGACCTTTTAAAACTCATGCGGTTTCCTTTTGCCAAAGATAAACTCTTGGCCTTGCGGGTGGCTATGACCGTTGAAAAAGGCGATGTTTTAGTTGAAGCGGTGGTGGAGAGAATTAGGAAGAAAGCGGCGAACGCGAGTCCGGTCGAATGAATGTCTCGTCAAGGACGGCTGCGGTTTTTCTAGATCGAGACGGTACCTTAATCCGTGACGTTGGTTATTTGTCTCGTGAAGATCAATTGGAAATTTTACCCCGCGTCCCGGAGGCCGTTCGACTGCTGCGGGCAAAGGGCTTTAAGGTGGTCGTCATATCCAATCAATCCGCCGTGGCACGCGGTCGACTGGCCGAAGCAGATTTGCTCAAGATTAACCAGGTTCTTGGTGAGCGCCTCGCCCAAAGCGAGGCCCCGTTAGATGGGATCTATTATTGCCCGCACCATCCGACAGAAGGGATCGGCTCGTATAGAGTAGAGTGTGATTGTCGCAAACCCAAGACGGGTATGATACGGCGAGCTTCGGAGGATTTGGCGATCGATCCATCTATTTCTTACGTTGTGGGGGACCAAGTCACTGATCTCGAACTCGCTGAACGAGTTGGCGCCGAGGGCATTTGGATTTGTGATCCGGAGTTTCATAAGGAAAAAAGTGTAACGCCCAAAGCTCATTGCGTGAAGAATCTGTGGCAGGCCGCCAACTGGATTATTAATAGCTGCGATCCCATGACTAGAAAGGAAACATAGCGTTGAAATCATTAGTCACTGGAGTCGCCGGTTTTATCGGATCCCATCTTGCGGAAAAGCTTCTTGCTCTCGATCATGAGGTCGTGGGCATCGACAGCTTTCTCGATAATTACCCGCGGCCATTTAAGGAAAAGAATCTTTCTAATGTTTTGCATCATCGAAAATTTTCATTTCTCCATCAAGACCTTTTGGGTTTGGATTTGCAGCCGCTGCTCGATGATATCTCATATGTTTTTCATCTGGCAGCGCAGCCCGGCGTTCGCTCGAGTTGGGGCGAAGAGTTTGCCCGTTACTCAGAAAACAATATCAGGGCGACCCAGATGTTGCTCGAAGCGGGAAAAGGCTCGAAGCTACGAAAGTTCGTCTATGCTTCTTCCTCTTCTGTTTATGGCGACACCGACGATCTGCCGATGCGAGAGGAAGGCGGAACTCGGCCGGTGTCCCCTTACGGAGTCACCAAGCTCGCGGCGGAACACTTAGCGTATCTCTATTGGAAAGCCTTTGGTGTGCCGGCGGTATCGTTGCGCTTTTTCACGGTCTATGGCCCCAGGCAGCGGCCTGATATGTTCTTCCACATTTTTATGCGTGCCTTGCATCGCGGCGAAGAGGTCCCGCTATTCGATGACGGCGAACAGACCCGGGATTTTACCTTTTGTTCCGATATTGTCGATGGAATCCTAAAGGCGGCTTTTTACCCGGGCGCCGGAGAGGTCTTTAATCTCGGGGGAGGTTCGGAAACGAGTCTTTTGCAGGCGATTGCATTAGTCGAAAAGATCTCCGGCCGGAAAGCGAATCTAAAGCGATGCGACCGCCAAAGCGGAGATGTGCGCCACACGCGCGCGAGGCTCGAGGAGGCGCGAAGCAAACTTGGATATTCCCCTCAAATCGGATTAGAAGAAGGGCTGGCCCGCGAGTGGGAATGGATCACCACGGTTGCTTATTGAATCATGTGGATTGACACTGTGGGAGCTAATTTGAAAAATTCAGCCTTATCGGCTAGCTTGCTGTTTCACCGAAAGATCAATTTACTGCGACTGAAGCAATATCCGCCGAAATTAAGCTTTAGGAGAGCATGGCTATGGCAATCAGTAAGGAGCTGTTGGACATTTTAGCTTGCCCCAAGTGCAAGGGCGACATTCACCTGAATCAGAAGGGTGACGGTCTCGTGTGTGATGCTTGTCGTCTAATGTACCCGATAAAGGACGATATCCCGGTGATGTTGATCGATGAAGCCATTCGATTGTAGTAATGAATTCAGCAAACTGGGAAAAGGTTCTAGTTCTTCAGACTAGCTTTCTGGGCGATACGGTTCTTACTCTCCCGCTCCTTGCGGAAATTAAGCTGCGCTTTCCTTCAACCAACTTAGCCGTTCTATGTAGCCCGCTGGGAAAGGAGCTTTTGCAGGACTATCCAGGTGTCGACGAAATCATCGTTGATGACAAAAAAGGGGCTGACAAGGGTTTGCTGGGTTTGTGGCGGAAAGCGAAAGTTTTGAGAGAGAAGGCGTTTACCATGGCGTTGACGCCGCACAAATCACTCCGCAGCGCGCTGTTGTTGTATCTCGCTCGCATACCCTATCGCGTCGGCTTTCGTCAGAGCAGAGGAGCGGTTTTGTTTAATCGTCGGGTGCATCGAGACGCCGAACGGCATGACGTTGAGAGGAATCTGTCCATATTGGAAGCCTTCGGCATAAAATCCGAGGAATGCCAACGCATTTTGCATCTGCCGGTGAACCCGACCCAGCAAGATTCCGTCAATCGGCTGCTGTTATCCTTGGGAGTCGATCTGGAAAAGCCGATTCTGGGTGTGAACCCGGGCTCCGTCTGGCCGACGAAGCGGTGGACGGCGGAGGGATTCGCGCGATTGATCGAGTTATTCAAGCAGCATTATGATTGCGAGGTACTTCTTTTTGGCGGGCCACAGGACGCTGCAATTGTATCGAGG
>WNGL01000559.1_pt1 | contig 47919 bp, 36 predicted proteins | sample 5400591 | NCBI WGS metagenome assembly WNGL01 (sample SAMN13153377, study PRJNA577476) | soil metagenome | isolation source: 80 cm soil or saprolite under Garry oak tree replicate 1 | place: USA:California | collected 2016-06-15 | reverse complement strand
GCATCTGCCGATTTCAGGATTAACGATAGCGTAGCCATTCTGACACCGTCATTCCCTGGATTTCCGCGTTATCGGGGATCGCCGAGTGGATGTTGGCGGTTGCGATGTGACTTCTTGTGCAAAGCCCCTATCGGGAGTTCCCTGACCAAACGTTCAGGCCTATCCCGATTGATGCGTTGATGTCCGTCGAGCTTAACTCTAACGTTCGTTGAATACCCGCGGAGCTATGCATGGTTAATATTCAGGTCCTGGTGGTGGAGGATGAAAGCGTCGTTGCGCTGGACATTTGTAAGAAGCTCATTGACATGGACTACGGCGTGGCGGCCCTGGCTTCAACGGGAGAAGAAGCAATACAACAGGCCGCCTCAACGGGACCAGACCTGGTACTCATGGACATCAAGCTCGCAGGAACAATGAGCGGTATCGAAGCGGCCGGAGAAATTCAGAGGCGCTTTAACATCCCGGTCATCTACCTGACCGCTCACTCCGACAGCAGAACTCTCCAACTAGCCCAGATCACCGAGCCCTACGGCTACTGTTTAAAGCCGTTCGACGAGGCAGAGTTGCGTGTCGCCATGGAGATGGGACTTTACAGGCACAACAAGATCAACGAAAGAAAGCGCTTCGACGCGACGCTTATGGACGCTCTACACAGGCAGGCCCTCCGGGATCCGCTAACGGGCTTATATAACCGCCGCTACCTGGAAGAGTCCTTGAATCAGCACCTACACAGCGCCATGCGTCACGCCATGCACTTTGGGCTGATCATGCTCGATGTGGATCATTTCAAGCGCTTCAACGATCAATTTGGTCACGCCGCTGGAGACACGGTGCTTCGCGAATTGGGATCTCTACTCCAAAACCAGTTTCGTGGTGAGGATGTTGTTTGCCGCTACGGCGGCGACGAGTTTTTGATCATCCTATCGGACGCATCGCTCGAGAACGTCCAAAAGGTTGCGCAGCGGCTACGGGTCCAAGTCCGGCAGATGAATATCGAGCACGATCGACGAGTCCTAGGATCGGTAACCTTGTCCTTAGGAGTGGTTGTTTTCCCCGAGCACGGTGCTACTGCGGAGGCGCTATTACAAAACGCAGACGCCGCTCTGTATCGGGCCAAGGCCGATGGCAGAGATCGAGCAGCAGTCGGGCAAAATGTAGCCGAGGTTTCTAAGCTTCGGGTAAAGAGCAAGCAACGAAGAAGCCTGTGCTCCGAGACGACCACCAGGGCGCGGGCCGGCTGATAAACGGGAGTCAGAAACACTATTTATGAAAAACGCCAGGATTCTTGTAGTCGACGATGAAGCTTTAGTGGCCTTGCACCTCGAACAAAAGCTGCAGTTGTTGGGCCATAACGTGGTGGGCACGGCCTTCTCGTCAACCGAGGCCCTTGAGCAAACCGCCGCGCATCTCCCGGACCTGGTGCTTATGGACATCAACCTTGGGCGTAGCATCTCTGGCATCGAGACAGCCCAGCGAATCAACGGGGCCTACAATATTCCGGTCGTATTTGTGACGGCGCACTCCGACGATGCCACACTTCAAAAAGCAAACACCGCTGCCCCCTATGGCTACGTGCTGAAGCCGTTCGATGACTGCGCGCTACGGGTCGCCATCGAAATGGCGCTGCACAAGCACCAACTGGACCTGGAGCGAACCAGACTCTGGGAAGAATTGAAAGACTCTATAGCCCGGGTTAAGACGCTTAGCGGGCTGCTACCGGTCTGCTCGTGGTGTCACAAAATACGCGACGATCAGGGCTATTGGAACCAAGTGGAAGCCTATATCCAGGAGCATACAGACGCAACCTGCAAGCATGGAATCTGCCCGGATTGTCTTCTTCAGCTCTATGAGTTTTCCGAGCGGAAGGTACCTTCAGAAGAATAAATGGCGGTTGATTTCCAGAACGAATCACGGACATGATGGCGCGGCCCTCTGAAGGGAAACCCCTTTTGAAGAGACTGGCCGGTGTTGTGGCCCTCGCGGCTGTCTATTTTTGTGCGGGCAAATTGGGTTTGTTGCTGGCATTTGTGAACGCCAGCGTCTCGCCCGTCTGGGTCCCGACCGGCATCGCGCTGGCCGCCCTGCTCTTGTGGGGCTATCGGATGTGGCCCGGAATTTTCCTGGGTGCATTTCTGGTCAACATCGCCACGCCTGGAGGTCCGCTGGCCGATCTTGGCATTGCCGCCGGCAACACGTGGGAAGCGCTTTTGGGTGCCTGGCTGGTGAACCGTTACGCTCATGGCGCAAAAGTCTTTGATCGGGCATACGACGTTTTCAAATTTGTCGGGTTGGTGGCCTTCCTGAGCACGGCCGTCAGCGCGACTTTTGGTGTCACCAGCTTATGCCTGGGGCGCGAGGCCCGGTGGGAACAGTATCCGGCAATTTGGTTAACCTGGTGGCTGGGGGACATGCTTGGGGCTTTAATCGTAGCCCCGCTGCTGTTGATTTGGGTAACACAGCGCTTTTCTCGACCGCAGCTCAAGCGGGCTGTAGAAGGGGCGGGCCTGGTGGGCGCGGTGGTTTTGGTGGGCCTGATCCTGTTCGTAGAACCCATTCCTCTCGCCGTAAACGATCAATTCAAGTACCTGGCCATCCTGCCGCTGTTGTGGGCGGCGTTCCGCTTTGGTCAGCGCGGCGCCATCGCCTCTGTCGCCGCCATCTCGGGACTCGCCTTATGGGGGACGTTGCATGGCGTGGGCCCGTTCGTGACCGTAGACATCAACAGATCGTTGCTGTTGCTCCAGGCTTTTGTGAGCACTATCAGCGTCATGGCCCTGGTGGTGGCCGCGGCCGTGTCGGAGAGCGAGCGACTCGAGCGCCGTCTGCAGGTTGAGAATGCGGTGAACCGGGTCCTGGCCGAATCCTCAACGCTGAAGGAGGCCGCTCCCAAAATCATCCAGTCCATATGTGAAACGAGCGGATGGGACTTAGGCGTCATCTGGACCGTGGATCGAACGGCCAATGAACTGTGCTGCACGGACCTTTGGCATCCTGGTTCCATTAAGGTCTCGGAGTTTGAAGCGATCACCCGCCAATGCACGTTTGCTCCGGGAATCGGTTTGCCGGGCCGCGTCTGGAGCAACGGCAAACCAGCGTGGATTCCTGATGTGACGCGAGACAGTAATTTCCCGCGCGCGCCCCTCGCGCTGAAAGAAGGACTGCACGCGGGTTTATGTTTTCCCATCAGGCTCGACGGTGAGGTTCTGGGTGTCCTCGAATGTTTCAGCCGGCGGGTCCGCGAGCCAGACGAGGATCTCCTCCGGATGCTCGATAACATCGGCCGTCAACTGGGCGAATTCGTCGTGCGCACACAGGCGGAAGAGGTGCACCAGGAACTGCTCCAGCGCGTAAAGGCCGCGCGGGCGAGCGCGGAACAGGCCAAGGCGGAAGCGGGAAGACAGTTGGCGAAGCGGCGGCAGGTCGAAGAGGCGCTGGGTCGCTGGGTGAGCGCCCCGTCGCCGGAGGAGATGCGCTCGGCGCTACGGCGGTACGGAGTCGCTGCCGCTGCCGTTCTGTGCGTCATCCTGCTCCGCCAGCTGTTCGATTCCGTGCTGGGAAACGAACTGCCTCTGGTCACAGCCTATAGCGCCGTCGCCTTCGCGGTCTGGTACGGCGGACAAGGTCCTGCGGTCTTCGCATGCGGAGTCAGTTACCTGGCCGCAAGGTATCTCTTCATGGTGCCTCGATACAAGTTGGACTTCGACCTGCAGGATATCATCGGGTTCAGTTTATATCTCCTCAGCACCCTCGTCCTCATCGCTGTTGGGGAAAGGATGCGCCGCGCCCAGCGTCACGCTCACGCAAGCGCCGGGCTGGCCATCGCGCGGCAGCGCGTAGTCGAAACGGAGATGCTAGCGCGCAAGCAGGCGGAAGAGGCGGTGCGTGAGAACGAGCAGCAGGCAAGGCGCGATCTCGCCGATATGTCCTTGCTGCAGGACCTGGGCCGGCGGCTGGCAAACACCGGCGATCTGCGCTTGTTGCTGGAGCAGGTCCTGGATGTGGCCCTCGCCATCACACACACCGAACACGGCAGCGTGCAATTGTTCGAATCGAACTCAGGTGCGCTGAACATTAGTTCGCAACGTGGATTTCAGAAACCAGTCCTGCCTTTCTTCGTCAATGTTCGCCAAGATGTTCCGCTTGCGGGCCTGACGGTGGAACGTGGCGAACAGGTCGTCGTCCCGGACGTGCTGAGCAGTGAGATGTTTGCCGGCTCAGCCACGCAAGAGTCTACGCTCGATGGGGGGGTGTGCACGGTATCCACACCGTTGCTCAACCGTTCGGGCCAGTTGATGGGCTTGATCTCAACGCAGTCTGGCCAAACGCACCCGACTGGGGTGCGCGAAGTCCAACTCCTCGATTTGCTCGCGCGTCAAACCGTTGACTTCGTCGAACGCTCTCGGGCGGAGGAATTGCTGCGGCAAAACGAAGAACAAATGCGCATTATCCTCGACACCGCGCTCGATGCGGTCATCACGATCGATAGGCAAGGCCGCGTCCTGTCTTGGAACAGGCAGGCGGAAAAAATCTTCGGCTGGACTGAAGCGGAGGCCGTTGGGAAAACGCTCACGGAGACGATTATCCCTCCCCAATTCCGGGAAGCGCACGAGCGCGGCTTGCGTCGCTACTTTGAAAGCGGGTTCGGTCCCCTGTTGCACAGGTTGATTGAAATGACCGCGCTGCACCGGAACGGGCGCGAGTTTCCGGTGGAACTGGCCATCGCACCCATCGTTGTTGAGGACCAAGTCTTTTTCAGCGCTTTCATTCGCGACATCAGCGAGCGCAAGCGGGCGGAGGAACGGCTGCGCCTGGTGGTGGATGCGGCACCCAGCGCGATGATCGTGGTGGGCGAGGACGGGCGTATCGCTATGGTCAACCTGCAAGCGGAAAAGTTGTTCGGCTACGAGCGAACGGAGTTGCTGGGCGAGGCGATGGAGATGCTGGTGCCAGAACGGTTCCGCGCCCGGGATCCCGGTATGCGGCACGGGTTCTGTGCCGCGCCGCAAACACGGCCGATGGGGGCAGGACGGGATTTGTATGGATTGCGCAAGGACGGCAGCGAGGTGCCCATCGAGATCGGCTTGAGCCCGATGCAGATGGCCGAGGGACCCCTCGTGCTGGCCAGCATCATTGACGTCACCGAGCGCAAGCGGACGGAGGAACGGCTGCGCCGTTTCAATGCTGAACTGGAGAGCCGCGTCGAAAAGCGCACCGTCGAACTGATGGAGACTGCGGCGCAGCTTCGTAACGCTTTAAGTGAAAGGGAGGTGCTGCTCCAAGAGGTTCATCACCGGGTGAAGAACAATCTCCAGGTTATCGTCAGCCTGCTCTCGTTGCAATCGGGCTACATCCGCGACCCGGAGATGCTCGTCCACTTTCAGGAAAGTCAGGGCCGCATCCGTTCGATGGCCCTGATTCACGAGAAGCTTTACGGGTCCGAGTCCCTGGCGCGGGTGGACCTGGCGGATTACGTGAAAAGCCTCGTCGGCATGCTCGTTCGCACCTACGCGACCAACGATGTGAACCTGGATATCCGGCTCGATCCGGCGCCCGTCAGCATTGACACCGCAATCCCTGTGGGTCTGTTGCTCAACGAACTTGTGACCAACGTGCTAAAGTACGCCTTTCCCAACGGACGCAAGGGTTGTCTGCTCGTGGATCTCCAAGCGAAACCGAACGGCCAGTACGCTGTGCGCGTGGAGGACGATGGCGTGGGGCTAGGACCAGACTTTCAGTTCGAGCAGTCGAACACGCTGGGCCTGCGGCTCGTGCAGATGCTCGCCAAGCAGTTGCGCGCCGAGTTGACTGTTCGCTCCGAGTCCGGGCACACCGCCTTCGACATTCGCTTCCAGGAGCCGGCGGCGAAATCGGCCTGATTTATGCCATCCCCAGCGAAAAGTCGAAGATGGCGATGTCGCAGCGATGCGAACGCGGGCTAAAGCCCGCGACTACATGCTTAGGGCTAACGCAAAAATAACTGCGCAAAATGTATCGTTGCTGATTTCATAACAGCGGAAACCTCGCCGCGGTTTTGATATACGCAATCGCCGATCGTGCGTTCAGCCGTCACCGATGTCAGAAAATTCTGGCACAGTTATTTTTGATCGCAATATGTAGTCGCGGGCTTTAGCCCGCGTTTGCACCGCACAATCGCGGCCTTTATAAGCGATTGCAGGATAATGCCAGTGGCCTTTGTACCGGTTCTTCGCTCACTCGATGGGCACCACGGGAACGGTCACGACGCCCGTGGGATCGAACGCCAGAGCGGCGACGGCAAGTTGGGTTGTGGACCGGACGGTGATTGTTCCGGCAAAATCCGCATTCTGGAGTTCGGCGAAAAGCTCGTGTACGTATTGAGACAACTGCTCGCCGCGGCTGAGAGTTCGTTCAAGCCGAAACATTTCTTCGCCCGTGACTCTTGCGTGAAACCGGATAGTGACAGTGGCGGGCTCAGTTGACAGGTTCAGGACGGCAACGCCAGTGCTGATGCCACTCGACTGCACGCGGCGGACATCAAAAATCACATTCCGCGCCGGGCTTGCCGGGTACACCGTCAATTGTGGGCCGGCGCCGCGAATCAGGGCATATGCGGAGATGCGTGCATTCGAGCGCAGCCGCGCGGTTCCCACGTTGAGCGTTGCCGAACTGCCCTCCGACGCATTTACCGAGCGTGACGCCAGCGGGGGAATCGTCATCGTAATGCTCGAACGCAATCTGCCATCCGGGAGGATTTCGTTTAAATTCGTCTCCAGGGGACCGCCACTGAGATTCGTCAGCGAGAGCGTGACGTCGGCAGGTCTGGCCGGGTCCGGGTTGGTCATCGTAATTGCGGTGGAATATCCGCCGCCGACCACAAACTGAGGCAGCAGCAGATCCTCGTTTACCGCGAAGAAATCGGATTGGGCGGTCGTGCCGTAGCCCTCAACGGGCGACCCTCCCGGAATGAAAACACGATTTCCGACAGCCGCCGCACCGATGCCGTGCCGCGGCTGCGGCATGGGCTCCAGCGTAGACCAGGAATCGAGATCCGCGTTGTAGGCCTCATGCTGCGGGAAGGTGCCGAACGATGAAGCGGGATTTCCTTCGCCTCCGAAGGCGAACAGGAAATTGCCGATAGCGGCGACGGCGATCCCCGATCGGGCCGTGGGCATGGGCATGCGAGTCGTCCATCTGTTCGTGAGCGGATCGTACGCTTCATTGACCGCAAGATTGTCCGGCCGGCCGCCGACCACATAAATCCTGCCGCGAATGACGGCCGCGCCGTGGTGGTTTCGGGGTGTGGGCATCGGCGCGAGTTGAGTCCAGGAATTCATGTCAGGATCAAACACAGCCGTGTCCGCGACCGTCGTTCCTCGCTCCCCGCCGATGACATAGATTTTTCCGTTATGCGCAACTGCCGCGCCCGCGCCTCGCGGGGAGGGCATGTCCGCTTTCTGCGTCCACTTCATTGTATCCGTATCGAGCTCGAATGTGTTTGCGACCGGTGTGAAACCGGGCTCCGTATAACCGCCTGCAACGTAAACCTTACTTCCAACCGCAGCAACCATCGGGTGATGAATCGGGATCGGAACCGGTGGACCCGGCCGCCACTGGTTTGCGGGCGTGTCGTAAATCTCCACCACACTCGAGCCGCGTCTATCCGCGTCGATACCGCCGATCACCAGTACCCGGCCTTCAACGGCAGCGACACCCACCTCCTGGCGTGGCGTCGGAAGCGGTGGGATCGACGACCACGTTCCGGTTTGAAACAGCAAAAGAGCACACCCAAGGATCATGTTCCTGTGCCTGCCTTGATATCACGGAACCTTTCTGCAAATCCATCCACACGGAAATACATGACCGGCCTGTGCTGCCTATGTTAGATTCCTCCTACTTTCAGGCCACGCATCAAAAGGAGTCAGGTCTATGTACCGTATTTTGCAAATCGCGGCCACCCTGCTCGTGAGTACATCGATGCTGGTGAGTAGTCGGATAGCTGAGCCACAGCAACTGCAGAAGATCACGATCAACTATCCGGCGAGAACCGGAACGGCATGGCCGCTATCGCAAGGCGAAAGTCGCCTTCAGATAATGTAGTCGCGGGCTTTAGCCCGCGTTCAGCGTTGACGCAGGGACAGTAAGGAGGAAGACATGAAGATGTTTTCGCGGTACATCGTGGGGACAGCCCTGACAGCCTGCCTGCTCTTGTGGGCGGCTATGCCGATCATTGGGCAGTCCGGAGCCAAGAACGGAGAGTGGCGGACGTACGGAGGAGATCTCGGCAACACGCACTATTCGCCGCTCGACCAGATCAACGCCGACAATTTCTATAAGCTCCAGGTGGCATGGCGCTTCAAAACAGACAACCTTGGGCCGGGTCCCGAATTCAATCTGGAGTCGACGCCGCTGATGGCGAACGGCGTTGTGTACTCCACCGCCGGGACGCGTCGCGCAGTGGTGGCGATTGATGGGGCCACCGGCGAGTTGATATGGACTCATGGTGAGCGTGAAGGTCCACGTGGTGAAGCAGCGCCCCGGCTACTGTCGGGCCGTGGATTGGCGTATTGGAGCGATGGCAGAGAACAGCGCATCCTTTACGTTACGCCCGGCTACCGCCTCATCGCTCTGGATGCCAGGACCGGCAATCCGGTGACGAGCTTCGGCCGAAACGGAGCCGTCGACCTGAAGCTCGACGACGATCAGGAAATCGACCTGGTCACCGGCGAAGTCGGATTGCATGCAACGCCGGTCGTCGCTGGCGATACCGTCATGGTCGGCGCCGCGCACCGGCCGGGCGGAGTTCCAAAGAGCAAAAAGAACGTGAAGGGTTATGTCCGCGGGTTCGACGTCCGGACGGGCAAGCGCCTCTGGATCTTTCACACCATTCCGCTGCCGAGCGAGTATGGATATGAGACGTGGGAGAACGGCTCCGCCGAGTATACCGGCAATACCGGTGTGTGGGGCCAGATCAGCGTGGACGAAGAACTGGGAATGGTATACCTGCCGGTAGAGTTGCCCACAGGCGACTACTATGGAGGGCATCGGCCGGGCAACGGTCTGTTTGGCGAGACCGTCGTCGCGCTGGATCTGAAAACCGGGCAGCGCAAGTGGCATTTCCAGTTGGTGCACCACGGAATCTGGGACAACGATATTCCCTGCGCGCCGATGCTCGTGGACATCACGATCAATGGCCGCACCGTCAAGGCGCTCGCACAACCCACCAAGCAGGCGTTCCTCTACGTTTTCGATCGCACGAATGGTCAGCCCATCTGGCCGATTCCCGAGCGGCCGGTGGAAAAAGGTGATGTGCCAGGCGAGTGGTATTCGCCAACGCAGCCGTACCCGACCAAACCGCCAGCTTACGACCGCCAGGGCTCGTCGATCGATGACCTGATCGACTTCACACCCGAACTCCGGGCCGAGGCGGTGAAACTCGCTTCGCGATACAAGATGGGTCCGGTCTTCACGCCGCCCGTGGTGAGCAAATGGGAAGGCCCCCTCGGAACACTCGGAATGGCGACAGCGGGCGGCGGTACGAATTGGGCCGGCGGATCGTACGATCCCGAGACCCACATTGCGTACATACCTTCACAGCGCATCATGGGCAGCCTCGGACTCCTGCCTCCGGATGAGAATCGCTCCGACATGAGGTACATCTCGGGAACGGCGCGGCCTCCTGCCAATGCTGCGCCGGCTGCTACGGGTGCGCCGGCTGCTCCCGCGGCGGCCGCGGCCGAGGGCGGCGGTGGTGGCCTCAATGTTCAAGGCCTTCCGCTCGCAAGACCGCCCTACGGCAGCATCACGGCCATCGATCTCAACAAGGGGGACATCATCTGGCAGATCGCGCACGGGGAAACACCGGACAACATCCGCAATCACCCCGCACTCAAAGGAGTGAACGTTCCGCGCACCGGCCGGCCTGGTGTTTTCGGCGTGCTGGTAACCAAGACCCTGGTGATCGCGGGCGAGCGCGGTGTCTTCACCACGCCGTCAGGCCAGCGCGGCGCCATGCTGCGCGCTTACGACAAGGCGACTGGCAGAGAAATGGGCGCCGTCTACATGCCGGCAGGGCAGACCGGCACGCCCATGACGTATATGCTGAACGGCAAGCAGTACGTCGTTGTCGCGATCGGTGGCCCAGGTTTTCCGGCTGAATTCATCGCGTTCAAGCTGCCGAATTAGGCCAAACAATGTAGTCGCGGGCTTCAGCCCGCGTTTGTCCCATGGTACTGAACGCGGGCTAAAGCCCGCGACTACATTTGGATTTCGGAATGTCAATGACTCAATAGGAAGAACTTTTAGCCGCGAATGACGCGAATTAAATTCGCGTGATTGGCGTCATTCGCGGCCATTAAGAAGGAGGAGAAGCGTGAGGCAAAAGTTTTCTCGCTGCATAGTCCTTGTTGTTCCCTTGTGTCTACTCTTGTCGGCCACGGCGCCTATCCATGGTCAATCCGGGGCCAAGAATGGGGAGTGGCGAAGCTACGCAGGCGACGTCGCCAGTACGCGCTACTCGCCACTGGACCAGATCAATGCGAGTAATTTCAGCAAGCTCGAAGTCGCGTGGCGGTTCAAGACCGACAACCTTGGCCCGCGGCCCGAATTCCAATTCGAGTCGACGCCGCTGATGGCCAATGGGGTCGTCTACTCGACAGCCGGGACACGCCGCTCCGTCATCGCGCTGGATGCGGCCACGGGCGAGCTCCTATGGGTCCACGGCGAGCGGGAAGGCCCGCGCGGAGCCGCAGCGCCAAGGCAGTTATCGGGCCGCGGTTTGGCGTACTGGTCGGATGGGAGAGAGGAACGGATCCTCTACGTTACGCCTGGCTACCGCCTGATCGGTCTCAATGCCAAAACAGGAGTGCCTGTACCTGGCTTCGGCCACAATGGCGCCGTCGATCTGAAGCTCGATGACGATCAGGAAATCGACCTCATTACCGGTGAAGTCGGACTCCATTCGACGCCGATCGTCGCTAAGGACGTCGTGATTGTCGGGGCCGCGCACCGATCCGGCGGAGTTCCTAAGAGCAAAACGAACGTGAAGGGTTACGTTCGCGGATTCGACGTGCGGACAGGCAAGCGCCTCTGGATCTTCCATACCATCCCGCGGCCGAACGAGTATGGATACGAGACGTGGGAAAACGGCTCCGCCGAGTATACCGGCAACACCGGCGTATGGGGCCAGATCAGCGTGGATGAAGATCTCAACACGGTGTATCTGCCCGTGGAATTGCCGACAGGCGATTATTTCGGCGGCCATCGCCCGGGAAATGGTTTGTTTGGGGAGAGCCTTGTGGCTGTAGATCTGAGGACCGGACAGCGAAAATGGCATTACCAGTTCGTGCACCATGGTATTTGGGACATGGATATCCCCTGCGCGCCGATCCTGGCGGACATCACAATCAATGGCCAAACCGTTAAGGCCGTCGCGCAGCCGACCAAACAAGCATTCCTCTACGTCCTGGATCGAGTGACCGGCCGGCCTATCTGGCCGATGGAAGAGCGGCCCGTCGAGCAATCGACGGTGCCGGGAGAAAAAACCAGTCCGACGCAGCCATTCCCGACAAAGCCTCCGGCGTACGACCGGCAAGGATTTTTGAGCGATTATCTGATCGATTTCACTCCCGAGCTGAGGGCAGAGGCTCTGAAGGTTGTATCGCGATACAAGATTGGGCCGATATTCACGCCTCCAGTGGTGAGCAAGGTCGAAGGTCCGCTCGCGACGCTTGCCTTGGCAACGGCAAGCGGCGGAACAAATTGGGCGGGTGGCTCCTATGATCCCGAAACGCATACCGTCTATGTATTCTCGCAAGCCAACATCAGCACTCTCGGGCTTGTGCCCGGCGATCCGAAAATGTCGGACATGGCCTACATCCAGGGAATGGCCACGACCAGGCCTCGCACGACAACCGGCGCGGGCACCAACGCGGGCGCCGAAGCCGCTCCAGCGCCTGCGGCCGCAGCGGAGGCCGGTGGTGGCGGTCTCAGTGTTCAAGGCTTGCCGCTGATCAAACCACCCTATGGGCGAATCAGCGCTATTGATCTGAACAAAGGCGAGATCCTGTGGCAGATCGCTCATGGCGAAACGCCGGATAACATCCGCAATCATCCGGCACTGAAAGGATTGGACATTCCACGGACGGGCCGGCCGGGTATCATCGGAACCGTCGTGACCAAAACACTCGTCATTGCGGGCGAGGGCGGGGTCTTTACGACGCCTTCGGGCAGACGCGGCGCCATGCTGCGCGCCTACGACAAGGCGACCGGAAAAGAAGTCAGCGCCGTCTATATGCCAACACAGCAAAGTGGCTCCCCCATGACGTACATGCTGAACGGCAAACAGTACATCGTGGTGGCCATCGGCGGTCAGGGTTACTCGGCCGAGTTGCTCGCGTTCAAGCTACCGGATTAAAAGGAACGCGGGCTAAAGCCCTGTGAAGCTTGAAGCGAATTCCCCTCTCAAGGAACTGCGCCGATAAGTCCTTTGTTTTCGAGGGCGCAGTTTCTTGTGTGTTTTGGCGCTGGCCAGCAGGACAGCTCTGGATACTCCTTGGGAAAGGAGGGGTGGCTGCGCCCATTAAGAAAATATCGCGAAGCCACCATAGCGGGCGCAGAGGGGGTGGTTCGTTCAAAAGAAATCGTTTTGGAGTTTGAACGAACCACCCCGTCCGCGCCTTTTAAAGGAACGGGAATTTTTCTTGATGGCGCGTCCACCCCTCCTTTGCTGCCAAGGAGGGGACTTCGCTTCGAGCGGCATTACTCCCGGAGATTGGATCATGTCGGAACCGTTAGTCTTTGAAGGGACGTGTTGGAAGTTCGGACATAACATTCCCACCGACGAAATCACCCCAACCTCTGTTGTTTGGAAAAGTTTTTCTGAGATGGCCAAGCATGTTTTTGAGTCGCTGAATCCGGAATTTGCTCAAAAAGTTCAGAAGGGCGACATTATTGTTGCCGGACGCAACTTCGGTTGCTCTTCGGGAAGAGCGATTGCCGCCAAAGCCATCAAGGCTACCGGAGTTGGCGCGGTCATTGCGGATCGGTTCGCGCGAACATTCTATCGAAACGGATACGAGGTTGGCTTACCGATCCTCGAGGTCCCCGGAATTCATGAGATCGTCGAGGCTGGTGATCGATTGAAAGTGGATATTGTGAGCGGCACTGTCGTGAATCTGACATCGAACAAATCCTTAACCACATCTCCGCCTCCGGGCTTTCTGTTGGAAATGTTGCGTGCCGGCGGTTTAATTCCTCTTCTCCAATCGGGATCGAGTTCGTTCTTCCCCCAGGGGAACCTCAGTTAGAAAGCTGTCGTGTCCTTTCATATCGTGTTAGCATACGGCACCTACCAAAAAACTTAACTGAAGCCAAAAAAGGAGACTACGGTGAGATCATCAAAATGGTTGATTGTCCTAGCCCTGTTAGTGGGCTGCACATCTACTCCGACTGAGATGTCGATCATCAATGATTCCGCCAATGCTCTTGGCGGAGCGGAAAAGATCCGGGCTGTAAACACACTCATCCTGGAAGGCACCGGAGAGAATGGCAACTTTGGTCAAAGCCTTTCGCCCGACGCACCGCTGCCGGTCTTCAAGGTGAACCAGTTCAAGCGCGCCATCGATTTTGCCGGCGGACGCTGGCGGCACGAGGCGACGCGGACCCCCACTTTTGTGGCAGCCAACACCGCGCCTCAGCCACAGATCTTAGGGGTCGATGGGGATGTCGCCTATAACGTTGCGGCTAACGGAACGGCGGCGCGCCAGCTCGACGAAGCCGCCAAGGATCGGCTCATGGAACTGAACCACCATCCGATCGGAATACTTCGAGCGGCGCTGGCTCCAGGCACGCAGCTCTCGAATCTACGGAAGGACGGAAACGACAATGTTGTCGATATCACTACCGCGCAAGGCGCCAAAGTGACGCTTTACGTGGATAGCGGGACCAAACTTCCGTCGAAAGTCGTTTCCATGACGGCCCCCGTCGCCAACAATCCACTCGGGGACAGCGCCATCGAAACGAGCTTCGCGAACTACACCGATGCCGGTGGATTGAAACTCCCCAGCCGAATCACAACAAGAACCGATAAGTACACGACTGCCGACTATCAGATATCCAAGTCCACCGTGAACGGCGATCTCGGCGACGTTGCGGCTCCCGAAGCGGCCAAATCGGCCCCGGCTCCGACAACTGCGGCGATGGTAACAGCCGAGCAAGTGGCCAAAGGTATTTGGTTTCTGGCCGGCCAGTCGCATCACAGCGTGCTTGTCGAGTTTCAAGACCACCTCGCGCTGATCGAAGCACCGCAGAATGAAGTGCGTGTGGATGCCGTGCTACAGAAGGTGAAGGAGCTGAAGCCCGATAAACCGCTCCGGTACGTCGTGAATACTCATCATCACTTCGACCACTCCGGAGGGGTCCGCCGGGCCATGGCGGAAGGAGTAACGCTGATCACGCATGCTGGAAATAAAACGTTCTTCGAAGACATCGCGCAACGGAAATTCACGATGACCCCGGACATGTTAAGCAAATCGCCCAAAGCGCCCACGATCGTCGGAGTGACCGACAAGTACGAGCTCAAGGACGCCACACGCACCGTCGAGATCTACCCGATTCCGAACCGCCACAGCGACACGATGCTGATCGTGTACTTCCCTGCCGAACGTCTTTTGGTTGAGGCCGATCTGTACAACCCGCCGGCTCCACCGTCCGCAAATGCTCCGCCAGCGGCAGGGAATATTCCACCACCGGTGTTTCCTTTCGCTCCAAGTGTCGTGCAAACCGTTCAGAAGCTGGGGCTCCATCCCGATCGAATCCTGCCGATCCACGGCTTCATTGTTCCCTATCGGAATCTGGAAGTCGCAGCCCGGACGGCGAGATCGTAGGAACTTTAGCCGCGAATGGCGCGAATGACGCGAATGGCCGCACGCCATTAATGCCGTTGGTAACGACAGGAATTCTGTGCGGCCCATTCGCGCCATTCGCGGCTCAGATTTTGGTTGCGGCTTGCCGCGCTGTTGACCGCGCCTACAGCCGCCCACGACCCGACCTTGCAAGGCATTAAGAGGGCGCATGACTTTATTGCTGACCAACGAGGATGTGGAAAAGGCACTGATTCCGGAAGACGCGATCACGGCAACCGAGCAGGTTTATCGCGAACTCGCGGAAGGCGTGGCTTTGAACCGGGCGCGCAGTCAGGTGTATCTGCCCGCCGAATCCAAAAATAATCCCGGCTTTCGCTATCGATTCAAATCTCAGGAAGGCGGTAGTCCGGGGACCGGCGTTTGGGCTTTGAGAATCACCTCGGACATGGCAGGACACTCCTATACGGCCGGTGTGAAGCGGCGCCGCATCCTGCCGGTCGCGACGGGTAACAAATATTGCGGATTCGTCATCCTCTTCGATATCGAACGAATCGAGCCGATCGCGATCATGCCCGACGGCGTCATTCAGAAACTGCGCGTCGCGGCGCTGAGCGCGGTCGGGGCGAAGTATCTGGCCCCCGCAAAACCGAGTGTGCTGGGATTGTTCGGCAGCGGCTGGCAGGCGGGAGCCCACCTCGAATTTCTATGCCGTCTGTTTAACTTCGAGCGAATCAAAGTCTACAGTCCCAACGAGCAACACCGCCGGGACTTCGCGGAAAGTATGAGTCGCAAGCTGGACCGCCGGGTTGACGCTGCGAAGTCGCCTCGGGAGGCCGTCGAAGGAACGGACTTCATTCAGGCGGCAACGGCGGCGTGGGACGCGGTATTCGACGGTCACTGGGTTGAAAAGGGGATGTACGTCGCGTCCATTGGCGGTTCTGATGCCAGTACCAAGCGCCGCGAGATCGACGATGAAACGATTCGCCGCGCCGATCTATATATCGTCCATTCGAAGGAGGTCGCTCGCCTCGACCAGTCTCCCGATATCTGGGACGTTGCTCAAAAAGGAATCATGAAGTGGGAATCGATCTACGAGATTCAGGATCTGCTCGGCGGCCAGGTCGCAGGCCGAACTCGCGCCGACGAGATCACCATCTTCAACAACAATACCGGCGCAGGCACTCAGTTTGCGGCGCTAGGATCCGTTGTACTGAAAAAAGCTCGGGACATGAGTCTGGGTAGGGAAATTCCCACCGACTGGTTTCTCGAAGACGTAACTCCCTAAACTCAGACCTCAGGTGCTGGACACGGGTGGAATGACAACGTATTCCCCTCCTTTGCAAGGAGGGGAATACGTTCTTGTTCAACATTCGTCCCACACCGTTCATGTTCGCTTTATGACGACAAGGCTGATGTCATCGGAGAGGTCAGCGAAATGGAGGAAGTCTTTCTTAACGGCTTCGAAAATCTCTCTGGCTCCCTGGTGCTTGACCTCGCGAATTTTATGTTCCAACCGCTGGGGGACGTAGGGTTCATTGCTTCTGGCGTGGTCCAAGAGCCCATCCGTGTAAAGCAGCAGGATATCTCCCTTGCCCATCAGCCTCCATTCGTTCAACTGATACTGATCCTTGAATCCCAGAATGCTTTGCGTTCTGCTGCGGTCGACGACGTCTTGGGAAGGAAGCATTCCAATCGGCGGGAACGACGTGCACAGGTCCTCGCTAACTTCCATAAAGCGGTCGTGTTCGTTGGAAAAGACAACCGGAGGCGGATGTGCGGCGGAGAGAAAGCGAAATGTAGTGTCTTCGGATATTTCACCATAGATCATCGTCACAAATTTGTTCAGGTTCGACAGATCGTAGAAGCGCGTGTTCATGTTCTCGAATAGCCGCCTGGTGATGTGCCCGAACATGTCCAGTTCGTAGATCGAACCCAGCAGGAATGCCTGGTGTAGCATGGCCACCAGTACAGAGTCGGTCGCTTGATGCCCGGATACATCTAAAATCGCAATTCCCGCCTTTTTTCGGCAGCGCTCAAGGTTCTTTACGATTTCCAACCTTCCTTCCGCCTGGGCCTGCTCCTTTCTAGCCTGCAGGTCGTACCGCCTTTTGAAATCGACATAGATAATATGGTCGCCACCAATGACGCCGTTCAGAGGTACTGTACCACCATAAACATCGATACCGTCGAGCAGGGGGATCTCCTCCATTCGAGGCAGCATGTGGCTCGCAATGTCGCGAAAGTTTTTCAATTCTCCGGTCATGAGTGCCCACGGCTTGGCAACGGGTCTGCTCGACATGAATAGCTTCCACCTTTCTCTCCACATCCCAGAGGAAAACGGGTGGCGCAGCCTGGCCATCACGATACAAAGCTGCCCATCCGGCCGGAAATTCCGGCAAAATGTTGGATTTCGAAGTTCTGCCGGGCGAGAAACTCCCCTACCAAGCAGAACAGGGAGAAAACAACAACGAGGAGTCGTGAAGATCGAACGATCACGACGCTTTCCAGCCTACCACAAAAATCCGCACTGGGTCAGTTTCGAAAAAAGTTTGAACCCGCGGGGTGTGGGACGAATGTTGAACAAGAACGTAGTCCCCTCCTTGCAAAGGGTAACAACCTACTTGGCTAACCAAGTCACGGAAGATCAGCAAATCAGCAACGCCGGATTCCCAATGTCTAACAGCCATGTGCGATCAGCTAGAGCGATCACTGGGGCTGTTGCGGATTTTTGTTAGGTATTAGGGATCGGCGATGGCGGATTGCTTATGTTCGGAAGGCTGGTGAGCCAAGTATGTTGATGCCCTTGCAAAGGAGGGGACTACGCGCCATCAAGAAGATGATGCCGAAGGCCACCAAAGCTAGCGCGGACGGGGTGGTCCGTCCTCGAAACGTCTCATCTCAAATGACCACCCCGTCTGCGCCAATAAGGAACGGAACCATTTTCTTGATGGGCGCAGCCACCCCTCCTTCGCAAGTCTTCGCAAGGAGGGGAATCCGTTGTCACGCCCTCGTGTTCAGCACTTGCTGGTTTCTGAACATCGCCGATGCGCATTCGCCGATCGCCGCTGAGGATATTGCGCATCTTTGTTGGGTACCTGACGATTGGCGATTGCCGATTTCAGATCTAGCTGCGTGGCCGTTTCCGACTCCAGCCGTCTACGGAATTAACACCACCTTCCCTGTCGTGCGGCGGCCGGCAAGCTCTTCTTGCGCTTTGGCTGCCTCCGAGAGCGGAAAAACATGATCGACTCTAAGCGTCAATTCGCCCGCGCCAAGCCAGCGGAAGAGATCGTTCGTGCGGGAAAGGATTTCGTCGCGGGTGGCGGAATATTGCGGAAATCCAGGCCGCGTCAGAAACAGCGAGCCTTTGCTGGCAAGGATCACCGGATCGAACGGTTGGACAGGACCGCTGGACTGCCCATAAAAAACCATATAGCCGCGCGGCCGAAGACAATTGAGACTCTTCTCGAACGTGTCTGCGCCCACAGAGTCATAGACGACGTCAACGCCGCGGCCTGCAGTCAGGTGCTTCACTTCCGCTACGAAATCCTGCTTGTTATAAATGATCACTTCATCGGCGCCGGCGCCTCGCGCGAGTTCGGCTTTCGCTTCGGTACCAACGGTGGCATACACGGTTGCACCGAGTTTCTTCGCGACCTGCGTCAGCAGCAGCCCAACGCCACCGGCGGCAGCGTGAACGAGCGCCTTGTGTCCGGGCTTGAGAGGAAATGTGCTGTGCGTGAGGTAGTGAGCGGTCATGCCTTGTAACATGATCGCGGCGCCAACTTTGTAATCCACATTGGAGGGCAGCGCGACCAGCCTCCAGGCGGGTACGACGGCGAATTCGGCGTACGCGCCTATCGCCATTGCATACGCGACGCGATCGCCCACCTTGACTTCAGTCACGCCTTCACCGGCCGCACTCACCGTACCCGCGGCCTCGTGCCCCGGAGTGAACGGAAACTGTGTGGATTTGAACACGCCCGTCCGGAAATAAATGTCGATGAAGTTAACGCCGGCCGCAGCAATTTTTACCAATGCTTCGCCCTTTCCGGGCGCCGGAACTGGCGCGTCTTCATACTTCAAAGCCTCAGGACCACCGTAGCTGTGAATGCGTATCGCCTTCATGCGAATTTCTCCTGCTTGGGTAGGAGATCAGTTTGGAGAAAAGTATACGGATTTAATCTTGCTGGACGCTTGGGCGGAGCAAACTCCCCTCCTTGGCAAAGGAGGGGTGGACGCGCCATCCAGAAATATTCCCGTTCCTTTGAAAGGCGCGGACGGGGTGGTTCGTTCAAACTCCAAAACAATTTGTTTTGGAACCAACCACCCCGTCTGCGCCGGCCTCGGTGGCTTCGCAGCATTTTTTTGATGCCCACGTTCGGCAATAACGAAATGCGTATACTTCACAGGCATAAAGGCCGCGGCGACGGGCTTACTAGAACGTTTTCGCAACTTTCATAGAACTGACCCACTACCCCTGATTGGATTGGGTTGCCTAGAATACGACACCATCGGAACGGTGACAAACGGTATTCCCCTCCTTGCAAATTTCATGTATCGGGATGTGTTAACTCAACTTTAACTTCAGATCTCCTGATCTCGCCAAGGGAATGCGGCGATTTCGAGGAAAACATAATGACCGCTGAACTGTAGGCGCAGTCTGCGAAACTGTGAATGAATTGGCGAAAGCAAAACGACCATTGGGTCACTTCGTCAATGCGTGATTTGGTTGTTGGACAAGTGCATTTGAGATCGGACATGGGACATCCCAACATTTGACATTTTGGGGAAGCTCGAGTGTCCAGCGAACGATGTCAAATGTTGGGATGTCCCATGTCCGATGTCCCATGTACTTGTCAAACAACCCAACGACCAACTGACACAATGACGCCACCTGGCAGCCGAACGAAACCGTTTGTCTCCAGGGTCAGTTGTGAATCACGATGCTCCCTCCGCCCAGTTCGGTCGCATCGTTCCCGTTATCGTCCTTACCCATCTGGTTGTCGTAGACGACGCTACCGCCGTTCTTGTCGATAATCTTAATTCGGAACTTATCAGTTTCACGCCCGCCCGGACGCTGGCCGTCGATGGCGGTCAGCAAGAACATGTAGTCGCCGGAGCCGTTGATGGTTCCCGACCCCTTGAACTGGGCGCGGGCGCCAGCGACGACGAGCCAGTCGTAGCTGGTGCTGTTGAAATTCAGATCTGCGGTCTTGAATCGGAAATGGGTTTCGCCGGAAGGGACATGAGCGCCCGGAAGGTATTTGGAAACGAAGCCGAATTGAGCCTTGCCACCGAGTGTCGGGTTGGCGGCGTAAGCACCGAGTGGAGATTGAATCCATCCCGCGCCGCTGACGAAGCCGTCATTGGGACCGTAGATCGCAAACAGCACGCAGCTCAAGTCGCTGACGTTGCCGGCGGTGTCCGCACTCCGCGCGCAGAGGCTGTGCAACCCGGGCATTGCGAAGGGCGAGACGGCGGCGGTCATCGCATAACTGGTCTTGTCAAAGGTTCCGCCGGAAGCCTGGACCGAACCGAACGGCCCGTCATCGATGTTGAACTCGGCGGAGATGATGGGGCTTGCACCCGGCGAAGAACCGTTCACGTTCGCAGTGAGCGTCAGGGCGGTATTTACAGGGGCGGGGTTGGGATTGACGACCACGTTGGAGACCCAAGGCTTGGTTTTGTCGATTCGAACGGTGATTGGGACGGCCGCTGCCAGACCTGCGCCGTTGACCGCCGAACACGTTAGGGTTGTGCCAAGAGTTTCAGACGTGAAGGTGGCGCCTCCACAGCCGGGCGAGGCCGAAGCAATACCTGAGACTGGATCGCCGAACGTGAAGCCCACTGTGACGTCCGTGTTGTTCCAGCCGGCAGCGTTAGGCGGAGGCGCGACGCCGGGCACAATAACCGGCGCGCTCAGATCGACCTTCAGAATGACGGAGGCAGAGTTGGAAGAGTCCGCCCAGTTGGTCGCCGCGCAGGTCAGGGTCAGGCCGGAGGTCTCTGTCGATTGAGCGGACGAGTTGCAACCGGTTGACGAGACCACACCGGACTGCGGATCAGTTACACTCCAGGCGACATTGACGGTGCCGGTGTTCCAGCCGGCGCCGTTGGGAACGGGGGTGAGGTTCGGTGTGATCACCGGAGAGCTCTTGTCGATCTTGATGGTGACGGAGGCCAAATGAGACAGGCCGCTGCCGTTTGTGGCGGAGCAGGTCAAAGTTGTGGCGCTGGTGTCGGTGGTCAGGACGGTGGTGGTGCAGCCAGAAGAGGACGCAATGCCGGATTCCGGATCGCTGACGCTCCAGTTCACCGTCACGTTGGTGTTGTTCCAGCCGTTGAAGTTGGGCGGCGGCGTAACCGTCGGGATGATGACGGGCTTGGTGGCGTCGGCGTTGACTGTCGTGGCGGTAGTGGCGGAGTTGTTTTCGCTGTTGGGATCCGGAGCGGCGCTAGTGACGGTAGCCGTGTTCGTGATGGTGCCGGGGGCTGTTGCACCGGCAACGATCATGACGGTGGCGCTGGCCCAGCCGGCAAGGGTACCCAGGCCACAGGTGACGCCAGATGTGCCTGCGCAACTACCCTGGCTTGTGGATGAGGATACGAATGTGAGGCCGCCCGGTAGTGTGTCCGTGACGATGGCCGAAGGCGCTGGGTTAGGACCGTTGTTGGTAATGATAAGGGTGTAAGTGATATTGTCCCCGGCGAGAACCGGGTCCGGAGAGTCGGAATTGGTAATAAAGAGGTCGGTGGGAGCCGTAGTCGTGAGAAGCGCCAGGCTGTAGAAGTTGCCGGCCGTAACGGTCGCCGCCCCGTTGAGCCCGCTCACTGTCACCGGTGTTGTCCTGGCTGTAATCGTGCCATCGCCCAATTGGCCAGAAACGTTGTACCCCCAAGCTTTGACTGTGCCGTCATTCAGGCGCGCGAGGGTGTGGGCGAGACCTGCCGCTATCGCTGTCGCCCCACTGATGCCGCTCGCCGCAACGGGCGCTGTCCTGTCGGTGATTGTGCCGTCGCCCAACTGGCCGAAGAAGTTCCAACCCCATCCCCAGACGGTGCCATTACTCAGAAGCGCCAGGCTGTGAACGTCGCCGGCCGCTATCGAAACCGCGCTGCCCAAACCGCTCACGAATACTGGCGTCGTCTGATTTGTAGTCGCGCCGTTGCCTAACTGGCCGACGTCGCCCCGCCCCCAAGCCTTCACCGTACCGTTGCTCAGCAGCGCCAGGCTGTGGAAAGCGCCGGTCGCGATGCTGGTCGCCCCGGTGATGCCGTTCACCGTCACCGGAGTCGTCCTGGTCGTGGTGGTGGCGTCGCCCAACTGACCATAAAAGTTATATCCCCACGCTTTGACTGTGCCGTCGCTCAGGAGCGCCAGGCTGTGGAGGTCACCTCCGGCGAGGGCCACCACACCGCTCAGCCCGCTCACGGCCACGGGCGTTGTTCGGTTGATGGTCGTGCCGTCGCCCAACTGGCCCGCGGTGTTGTTCCCCCAGGCCTTGACGGTACCGTCAGCGAGCAACACCAGATTGTGAGTGTTGCCTGCGGCAATGGCCACCACACCGCTCAGCCCGCTCACCGTCACCGGCGTCGCGCTGTTTACGGTCGTGCCGTTGCCCAATTGGCCGGAGTTGTTCATCCCCCACGCCCGGACCGTACCATCGCTCATCAGCGCCAGGTTGTGGCTGCCTCCTGCTGAGATAGCCGATAACCCATCGAGCCCAGTCACTGTCACCGGTGTGGTGCTATTCGTGAAGGTGCCGTTGCCCAATTGCCCGGCATCGTTGCGCCCCCAGGCCCTGGCTCCGGACTGAGCGAAGGCTGCTTGCGAATACAGGAGCCCGACGATGACGATGAGGACGCGAGCCGTGGCCGAAAGCGAGTTGATCGCCAGTTGCAGTATTCCGGATTTCGAGCCAGACGAGATTGCGGAGAGAAAAGTAAGCCGCATAGAAACCTCCTTGTTCCTATCGTCGAATTTGAAATCGACTGCCCGTAATCAGCTCGACATCAGCGAACTCTAGATGTGGCGGGCAGCTCAAGCTTCGCGCGAGGACGGCACCCTGTCACTAAGCTTTTCCCGTAATTATTTTTTGGACGCAACACGCCTCGACGTAACTTGTTGAACCTGAGGAAACTGTTGTTAGCGGGGTATCGCAAAAGTAGCCGCGGATTGCAATCCTGGGAAGTCCAGGATTGCAATCCGCGGCTAAGAACTTCGAGAGTCTTGTCAGAAAGTTCACAACGGCCATTGAAAATGTGAAGGAGTATACTTTGCGACCGATGCTCAATCCAAAACGACGTCAACAATTCGCTGATTTGATGGTGGAGTGCGGTTGGGATCTCTTGCTCCTCTACGGACACAGTTGGAGAAAGGATTTCTTCCGGTCGCTGATGAATTTCAATTTCTTCGGCCCACACGCGGCCGCGGCTCTCTCTCGCGACGGCGAGGTGTCCGTCATGCTATCGCACCCCTGGGATTACGAAATGCTTGCCGGCGCCGTCGAGGCGAACGTTAGTTGGGCTGCCGATTTCGGCAGTGCTCTTAACGTATGCTCTTCGAAATCTTCAAATGCCACGATAGCGATAGCGGGAATGGAACTGATGGAGGATCGGTTTCCGGACGCGATTCACCGGAAAACCAGGCGGGAACCGATTTCTGCGACAGATGCCGTCGAGAGGTTGCGGCGCTTCAAGACTCCCGAAGAAATCGAAATCGTCCGGCAGGCGGCACGACTGGCCGATCGAGGCTATGAACGTTTTGTGGATGCCGTTCAGGTTGGAATGGCGGAATACGAGTTGGTTGCCGAGGTCGAGGCCTTCCTCAAAACCCACGGTGCAGAAGATAACTTCATGCTCATTGCCTCCGGCGGAACCGAAGTGTTCGGAATGAAGCCGCCCACGGAACGCCGGTTTCAGAAGGGCGACAACGTCATAACTGAGCTCAGCCCTCAGGTCAACGGATACTATGCGCAAATTTGCCGAACCCTGGTGTTGGGTGAACCCTGTCCGGAGCAGCAGCGCTCTTTCGCGATCTTCTTCGAGGCGCAGCAAGCCGCTCAAAAGTTTCTCAAGCCCGGCGTGAACATTTCCGATGTCGCTCGCGTCCAAAATGATGTCTTTCGGCGTGAAGGTTTTGGCGAATACACCGGAGCGAAATACACGCGCGTTCGCGGACATAATTTGGGTTTGCACGTCGACGAGAACCCTTATGTGCTGGAGGACGTGGATTGCATGGTGGACAAAGGAATGGTGCTCATCGCGCATCCCAACACGTACCTGCCGCTGTCCGGCTACATGGTTTTCGGCGATACGTTATCCGTGACATCCGATGGATGTGTCTCCTTGAATCAAACCGGGCAGAAGATCTTCGTTAAAGAGGTGTGACGTGAAGAGAGATTGGATCACGTGGGACAAGAATGAAATTTCTCCTGCGGTCTTCGAGCGGCGGCTGGAGAAGGTCCGGCGCGTGATCTCCGAACAACAGCTTTCTGCGCTTGTCGTCTATTCCGAATTGTGGCGATCCAATCAGGCGCGGTTTTTATCCAACTACATGCCGTATTTCAATCGCGCATTGCTGGTCATTCCGCTGGACCAGCCACCAACATTGTTGTGCGGACTCACGCCGCGAGTCTATGGTTGGATTCGGTCCGTCACCATCCTCGAAGACATCCGGCCCGCAGGGAATTTTGCGAAGCCGCTGTTTCAACTGGCGTCTGAACGCAACTGGACAAGGATCGGCGTCCTTAATGATCCGCAATTGCCCTACGACATCTTCAAGGCCATACACGGCGGAGCGCTGGAAGTGGTGAACGTGGATACTGCGACCTTGTTCGCTCCCGGTGAAGATGAGGCGGAACTCGCAATGAGACGAAAAGCGGCCGCGATGGCCAAAGAGATCCTTGCCGGGGAACTGCCGAAGGGGGTGGCAAGCGTTGATCACCACTTTGTCGGAGCATTAGAGAAAAGCTTCAGAAGAGCGGGGATTGAAGACCTCATCACGCTTCTCACTAACGGCTGCACGCCGCCCGCCCCGCCAATGGGCACCGTGCTCGAAGAGAATTATTCTGTCAGTTTGGCTGTCGAGTACCGGGGACACTGGATCCGGCTGTCGAGGCCTCAGGCATCGGCGGAGGTTTTGCTGGACTGCGAGAGACGGTTTGAAGAATGTCTTCGCGGAATCCCAATTCCACTGCTTGGCAAAGGAGGGGAATATTGGTTTGAAAACTTGAGTGGCCCATATCCGTACGAAGTGGGACCGGGATCCATCTTTGCGCTCCATCTTGAATTCAAGGCAGGTGATAAGCGTCTGTTTTATGGCGACACTTGCTGGTATAGCGAATCGGGATCTCAGCCGCTATGAACATGATTGAAAAAATCCTGGCGAAAGCCAGCGGGAAGAGAGAAGTGGGGCGCGGTGAAGTCGTCATTGCCAACGTGGACCGGATGGTGATGCACGATCTCAGCGCGAATTTTGTGACTCGGGTGTTTCGGGAAGAGCTGGGCGGAGGATCCATCAAAGATCCTTCACGCATTGCTTTCGTCTTCGATCACAACTTTTCGCCCGCCACACAGGAAGCGGCGCAGACATTGTTTAAGGTCCGCCGATTCGCGGCAGAGCACGGAATCCGGCATGTATTCAATGGGGGAAACGGAAGCCTCCATCACGTCATTATCGAAAATGGTCTCTGGGCGCCGGGACAGATCATTATCGGATGCGATTCCCACACGCCGATCTACGGCGCGCTCGGTGTTTTCGCGACCGGCGTTGGGAATAATTCGATGGCGGCGCTTGGCTTTCAGCACAACCTGGCGTGGCTCAAAGTACCCGAAACCGTTCAAGTCTTTCTCGACGGTACGACCCGCGATGGAGTGAGCGCCCGGGATATTGCTCAGTACGTGGTGGGATACATGGGTGAAGACAGCGCGGTGTACAAGGCGCTCGAGTATGGCGGGCCGTATATCCAAAGTCTTTCGATCGAGGATCGAATGCTTTTCCCGCTCATGTCGATTGATCTCGGAGCGAAAGCCGCATTTATCAATCCGGATGAGAAGACCGTTGCCTATGCTCGATCGTTTTCGTCATTGAAGGGCTTCGAGGTGATGACGAACGATCCGGACGTGAAGTACGAAAAGGTAATTGAGATTGACGTCAGCACCATCGAGCCTCAAGTAGCGTGTCCGCCTACCGTCGGTAATGTAAAGCCCGCCCGCGAAGCCGCCGGCGTTCCCATCAACATTGCCGAGATTGGCGGCAGCACCGGAGGACGGCTCGACGATATACGCGTGCTTGCCCGGCATCTGCGCGGCCGGCAGGTCTATCCCGGCGTGCGTTTACAGGTCGTGCCCGCCTCGCGCGGCATCTACACATCTGCGTTGCGCGAAGGTCTGCTGGAAACGCTGATGGATGCGGGTGCGAACATCTTTCCCCCAAGCGCCGGCTCCAATCAGGCCGTCAACATGGGAGCCATGAGCGAAGAAGAAGTGATGATCTCCAATCAAGCCCGAAATTTCCCCGGCCGCAACGGCCATCCCAAAGCCCGCCATTATCTCGGCTCCGCCAGCACGGTCGCCGTCTCCGCATTGAAAGGGAGAATTTCTGACCCGCGGGACTTGTAAGCTGCGGTGGTTCTAGGGCGGTTCTGCGGAACTTCAGCAGTGAGGGGAGATTGTTCGTTGAGAGCGTGCTCGGCATTGCCTTCTCTTTAGCGCGGATTGGGCGGTTCAGCGGTAGGCTTCGCGGCGGTTGAGAACACGGGTGATGCGAATCATGTTTTCGTCGTGAGGTTCGAAGAACAGACGGTCGCCGCAGCGGAGACGAAAAGCGGTACATGTCGAGTGCGCAGGGGAGGTTCACGGGCCCGGACATCGCTGGTCCGATCTCTCGAACCCGCAGACGCTGAAGAGGTATCGGTACGCTCTGAACAATCGTTACGTTACGTCGACCGGAATGGACTGTACGAAGAGGATGTCCATCGAGGTCTCACTAATGCCTTGGCGTTGGCCGTGGGTATTTCAGCCTCTATCGCGGCCCGAATCGCGGGAGCAGACCAATGGACTGACGACAACCCGACGACGAGCCCTGTGAAAGTATTTGGCGGCAGGAGCCTCGTCGCCCCTACCACTTCACTTCACTAGGACGTCGCAATGAACTGTACGCGGCGTTTGAGGCGTCTGGAGGTCCAGAAGCTCTCGGCATATTTTTCCACGCCCAGCAAGACTCATTCTCACACGAGGGCTTTGGACCTGACGTGGGCCATTTGGCTGCCGGCTTTACGCCGGACAAGACGTACAACGATCCAGTCAAGGCCGACCGGATGGGGCAGGATACATTTGAGCGATTGGTCGCCGCCGCCGCTCGACTCCCGGGAGGTGGGTATAAGCCGCTTGATTGGAAAACTATTAGTCCCCTTGTGCAAGCTTTCAACCGAGCGCGCACGGACAAGGACAAACAGCGGGCGCTTCAGCAGATCCTTGACCGAATCCGAAGAAGACAACGAAGCGGAGAACAACAGGCTATGATCGGTGACATGAACACCGTTCGCATTACGGAAACCGAACTTGCCCGCGATGTGCATGCCGTCCTGGAGAAAGTCCGGCAAGGCGTCGAGGTCATCATCGAACAAGACCATCGGCCTTTCGCGGTGATCAAGGCTTCCACACCGGCGGGCCGGATGATCGCGGATGTCCTCGCGGATCTGAAAGCGCCAGGCTCAACCGCAGTCATTGATGACGAGTTTGCGCGCGACATCGAAGAAGGCATCAAAGCGCATCGTGAGCCATGGAACCCGCCATCCTGGGATTAGTCCTCGGTGACGACGGAAACGGCTCTCGATCCTCATGACTGTCGCTCAGCGGAAGACAACCACTCCGAGGCCGACCAGCCCCGCTAAGATGAGGTAAATCGCCACCAGATAATTCAGGAATCGCGGAAAAAGCAAGATCAAGAACCCGAACAGAATGGAAAGCACAGGTCCGACACGAAGGATCATGGGCGCCTCACTGAGAAAAAAACTGCCGCCGGCTTCCGGCACAGGCGGCAGTTGGAATTGTGCGATATCTTACTATCTGGATCGAGTCTTGGCCGGTGGGGCCGTCGCGTGCTCATACGTCGCGCCCAGTTGATCGTAAGATCGCTCCAGTTCTTCGAGTGCAGAATCCACTTCCTGTTTCATGGTCGTCCAGGATTCGACGTTGACCTTTTCCATGTCCGCCAATCGATCCGCCACAATTTTTCGCTGATCGCGCAAACGAGCGATGACGTTCTTGAAGTCCGTCTGAGCCGCTCCCTTCATTGCCGAAACACGTTGATCCAAACCATCGAGCTTTTGATCAAAGTCATCCAGCATTGCGCGGGTCATTTTGATGTACTCGTCCCGCTGCTGTTTCAAGCTCTCCCTAACGTTGTCCCGCTCTTCGGATGCCGCCTTCGTCGAATTGGAACTGTTGCACCCGGGTGCTACAAGCAAGAAAGCCAAAAGCATGCTAAAAGTGATTTTCATTATGCCTCCTTGGAGAATAAATCATTCACTATGGTTTGAGTGCATGACCGTTTCCACACGGCTAACGCACTGGCATATCAAGCTTTTCTGAAGTACGCGTAGGCGGGGTTGGATCGGCTTTGGGCGGCTCACCGAGGAAAGAATCCTTGAAGAGCCTTATGGACAGTGTTGCAAGCCCAAGCCAGCGCTGAATGAGATTTCGCGAGAGGTGGAGGGAAATGATGGCGTAATACTTGAGAAGCGATGAATCGGGCCGTTCAACGCGGCGTGCGTCGAAAGATTGCGGTTCGTCCACGATGGTCATCACTTTGGATGGCTTACTAGGACCAATCCTCTTTGGAGGCCTTCCGTTTCCGTCGCACCACGATCGCGATCACGCACACCAGCGCCAGCACGCCCGCGACGACCCGAATCATCGTGGTGTTGTCGGAGCCACTTTCCGGCGTTGCCTGAATCAGCCAGAGAGCCAAAGCCATAACGACCTCCTCTTTTTTATAGCCTAGATCCCGAAGCACGGAGTTGACAAAGTTTTTCAGCCGCGAATTGCGCAATTCGCGGCTAAACGCGATACTCATATGAATGCTGCATAGGAAAACGACGAGGGCGAGTTCAGAGTTCCTGAGATCGAGGAATTCAGGACGAACCTTTACGAAGCGAAAACTCCCCTCCTTGGCAAAGGAGGGGTGGCCGCGCCATCAAAAAAAAATGGCCCGAAGGCACCGTGTTTGGCGCGGACGGGGTGGTTCGTTCAAGCTACCGCTAGAATCTATGCGGAACTAGAACGAACCACCCCGTCTGCGCCCAGCTAAGGTGGCTTCGCGACATTTCATTGATGGGCTCAGCCACCCCTCCTTCGCCAAGGAGGGGAATTCCGATCAGGATGTCTGAAGTTATTGTCGCGTTACTTCTGCAGACGGCTTTCGCTCCAGGTTTTCACTTCGCACAAATCCGATTGCGCGCTGGCCGGGCCCTTTCACGAGAGTCCACCCCCCTTCAGCGTCGACTACCTCCAGATCGGTTTGAACCTTTTCGCCTTTATTGAGCGAGTGCAACATGGTGCCGCGGGGAAAATTCATGGAATAAATTTCAGCGGAGTCGCTGGATACGGTTGCCCAGGAAACATTCTCTGCTTTATCCGAAGGCGGGGTCTCAAGGTTTTGTCTAGCCGTTTCCGTTCCGGCTGTGCTAGGTCTCAGCGGCGAAGGACCCCGGAGCGCTTTCCGTTGCGCTGGCTTCCGTGCTCGGTGGGAGACCGGTATCCGGATCGGAACTTTTTCTGGCTTGGCGTTCTTACTCTCGTTTGCCGAGAGGCCAGCAGTTGTGATCGATTTCGGCCGCGTGTTCACGACCATCGCGAAAATTACGGCTGAACCTATTGTGAGAAGGATAAGAAGGCGTCCCATTGTTTACGCTCCCTCTGAGCAAATTCCCAAAAACGGTATATTTTAGAACTAACTTTAGTGTCACATGATGCAGCACCAGGTGGCAAAAGCCCATCGATCGAATGTGCTATTACTGGGCTAAGCAAGACGGTACTTGCTGTTGGCTCAATTGTTCGATTATCAGTCCTGCCGCATGCGTGTATCTTCGCAACACGCAAATGGACGCGTTCAGGAGGAACGATGATGAAGATGATCGAGCTAGGGACCGCGAATATCCTCGCTATAATGGCGGGCACGACAGACTGGAGCAGCAAAAAGGTTGGAGCTACGCCGTTCTCAGGAATGGCCGAGAGCCTCGGAGGTATCACAGACTACCTCGATCGTTTCCTTGGCGTTTCCGCCACATCCGCCCAGGTTCCCGTATATTTCTTCGTGGCGATCTTCCTGGCAACGTTCGGGTCGATCCTCTTTACCGCCCTTATATTTTCGGCACGATCCCAGCCCAGGCAGTCGCAGTCATCGGACGACTAGATAAAACCCTTGGGGCGCCCTAATGCGGGTGTCGCAAGATAGCGATCATGATGAGCAGCAGGCCCATGGTCGCGAGTGTGAAGAGAAGGAGGATCGTTCCGCAGGCGTTGACCGCGAACTGCACCGATCTTCTAATTAGCATATTTACCTCGCAATGTGATCCGCCGCCGCATGGCAGTGTCCGCTCCATGCGGAAGCTCAGGAAATCCGCAAACGGATTCTAGTCGGTCCGGCCGAAACGGAAAATTGGACGTAAGTACGGGGGCGGAAAGTGCCGGTGGGACGGCTAGCGCCATAGAGGATTGGAAAGGCTGAAGATGTTCAGTTCAGGAGCAACACGACGGTCAGGCGCTCGGGGGTGGACGGCCCGCCGTGCGTGAAGCCGCTTCCGTCAGGGGCAAGCCGAAAACCGTGATCGCCGAAGATGAGCACAGGCAGCGTGGGATCGAGACGCGGGACCAGCTTTTGGAATGCGATTTCCAACTCTGCCCGCGCCAGCCGGGCGAGGTCTCCCAAACTGAGGTTGCGCTGATGGACAAGGTGATCGACAACATCGATCTTGTCGAAGGCCTTCCTGAATTCCTGCGCGATCAGCGTAAGGTAGAACGCCTCCGTCGAGGTTCTTTGCGAGACGAATGCGAACTCCAATGACTGTAGCTGCCATGGTGCAAGGCAGCCGGACAGTACGCGACGCACGGTATCGGCGAGCGGCAGTCCCAGGCAGTCGACCACGACCCACTGAGCGTCGAGATGCGCGCGCAATTTCACTTCGAGACTCTCTGGTGGAACAGCCAGTTCTGTCCTGGCCAGTTGATCGAGCATTGCGAGCCAGGGTTCCGGCCGCAATTTCAGGAATCGCTCGTGCTCGGCGTAGACGCACTCGATTTTCGCGGCCAGTTGATCCACGTCGCCCGGCGGCTGTGGGTTGAGAAGTTCCCTGGCTGCAGCCACCGCACGGCTGGCGTGCGCGTTTTCGGGGACACGCACCAACCCGTTGAGCATCATGTCCAGCACGCGCTGGACGGCCTCTTCGCCCAGTTGCATATCCTCGAGCTTCCGCAGGCTTGCTTCGCCGATCCATCGTGGCTCGATCAGCTCCGCGCCGAGCGCCTGCTCGGCGCGCGAAAGGGCTGGCGGCAGCGGACGTCCCTGGCCGAGCGCCTGCTCATAGCACCAGGCCAGGAGATCCCGCTTCGGGGGCTGGTCTTCGCTGGAAGAGCTGCCGGCGCGGCGAACAGTGATGCGGGATCCGGCGCGGTCGAAGAATTGTTCCAGGGCTCTCATCAAATCCGGCTTTTCCCAAACGCGCTCTCCGAGAAATTCCAGCAGCGCTTCGGCGCGCACAGGCTTCACCAGTTCCAGGCCGGAGAGGTGCTGATCGAAGAGCGACAGGTTTTCCACCTCGGGGTAGTCGCTCTTGCCCTCGAGGTATGAAAGCGCCGTTGTGGTCACTTCCAAGCCCTGATTCACCCATTCACGCACCTTGGACTTCACGCGGTCCTGCTGGAAAAACAAACCGATTTCGGTTTCCAGCCGGTGACAGGCAGTCTCGAAGCGCCGCAACGTTTCCGATAGAGGGCTGTCCGCGCCGTCAAAACCGCAGCGGCAGATAGGTTGGAATTCCAGCGACGCCAATCCGGGGCACCGCTGGTTTTTAGCCTGTGCGATCAACGTCTCCACTTCCCGCGCCAGCCCATCCACCATCACATGCCTGCTCCGTGCGATTCCCGGAGTCCGGTACGACCAAATCGGGTGGCGGCTCGCGTCGCTATGCCACTGCTCATGCCGCTGGCGGTACCACTGCTGATAGCTTTGGTAGAGCGCCAGCGCTCCGTCGAGCCAGGCCTGGAGCGCTTCGGGCTGCGATAACGGCGGGACCGGTTGCATCGCTTCCAGCCGCGTCACGATATCCGGATTAACCGAGCGGGCAATGGCAGGATCGCTGAACAGATGGCGGAGACGCTGGGTCTCCCGCAACAGCCGTTCGAAGCGCTGAGGCAGGGATGCCATATCGTTCGCCTCGCCGACGAACCGCCGGGCCGAGCCGATGGCCAGCTCGAAATGCTGGAATCCCTGCAGTTCGTGATCTCCCTTTTCCAGCGCGAGCCATTTGGAGATGAGCGTCTCCACCTGGGATACCACATCGCCTGCCTCGCCGTAGTCCTTCAGCTTCATAACAAAACCGCTCATCTGGTCCCTCTGACTGCGGCCGTATTTACGCAACTGCTCCACGGCTCGCTTCTGAGCCAGAACGCTCCATTGCCTGGGCACTGGAATTCGAAAGCCTTCGCACAGGGTCTGCAGATTGCGCAGTTGGTTCAGACTGAGGGCATGGCCGGGCAGGATCCTGTCGTATTGCAGGGGACTGATCAGGGTGTCGTAGATCTCGCGATACGAGTGCTCTCCTTTGACGATGTCCAGCTCGCCTTGAATCAGAAGAACCAGCAACAGCAGTTGAATCTGATCAGGAACCAGACCGTAAACGGGGGCGCTCAGATGTTCATAGACGCGTGCGGGACTTGGGTGATGCTCGAGAATCGGAGAGAGAAGCCGGACAAGCTCATTGTTGTCGAGCTTCGGGCTCATGACATATTCCGATCCTTTTCGCTGCATGAGACCCATCGGGACCAGATAGGCCTCGCGGATCAACTTCACGAAGTCGGGGGCATCCTGTGCGCCGAGGTCGTGTTCCGATACGAACTTCATGAACTGGCGATAGGCTTCTTTCGGCAACGGCTCGAATCCCGGGGCAAAACGTTCGAACAACGGATAGGTTTGCCGGAGCAGCCATTCGCCGTATGTGTTCAGCCATCCCGTGTGGCCCCCGTGCAGCGAGGACAGGGAGTGAAGCGGCGGCTGGGCCTTCGCGCCCGTAGAGTCGGCGACCGTTGCTTCTATATAGGCTGTCCGGATGATGGACGAGAACCAGGGACTGCGCGAGGCGATGCGTTCCTGGATGCGGCTCAACACGCGCGCCGGCAGGGGCCGGTCTTTCAAGTGATGCAAGGCGGCCAGCTCAAGAATGTCGGGATTGGGCTCGATCGGGTTGGGAAGAATCCTGGTGCAGGCGCCGGCCGCCAGTGGACCCCACGGCAAGCCGATCTGCAGCGCCAGTTGGGCCGGGCCCTTCTGTTCCGGAGGCGTGCCGCCGCCGAAGTACACCTGGAGTTCCCAGTCGTGGAAATGCCACCGCACTTTGCGGGTGTGCCATCGGTCCCGAGGCAGAGAGAAGGGATTGAAGTCCGCCTGCTCGAGTGAGGGTATAAGGATTTCGAACATGGAGTCGCCTCGACTCTCGACCTCCGCGACGGTTTTGGAAAGGAGTTGATCCAGGTGCTCCTTACTATCGTCCTCCAGATCGAGGCGAAAGCGCGCACCCTGCTGCTTCAAATAAGAGCCCTGGCGGGCGAGCGTGTCGAGGACTTTTCTGATGATGTCCCGATTTCTTTCCGGGTCAATGCTCGAGATTTTGAACAGGAGCCACTCGGCTGCCTCATCGGCGTCAAGGGCTTCCCGCCGTGGCGAAAGATGGACCAGGATCATCAACTTGAGCAGGCGCCAGGCGAGATCCTGCTGCGCGTGGTTTTGAAACATCACTGGAATCTGGCTTCGAAAATAGGGAAGGAGTTTCTGTGCGATCGGCAGGAACTCCTGCTGGACCTCGAACAGGTCGGCGAAATGGTCCACGATCGTGTCGGGAGTGAGCAGGTGTCCCCACGGTTGATCCAGGAATGGGGCGATTCCTCGCGCTTCGTTTCCAAGCAACTGCGTCAGTGTGAAGTCGATGATGCCGCGGGCCTGCGAAAAGCGGTCGCGCACTTCTTCGAGTAGTTCGAGAGTCACGGGGTGGAGCGGGTAGATCTCGCAGAACTCCGCATAGTTGACCGACGCGTCAGGGTAAACATGCTTGAATTCCTGCGCCAGACTTTCGACGGCGCTGTGGTACGACGGCCTTTTCCGCAATATGCGCCTGGCGATCAGATCGCGGACATGAGAAGGCGTCAGCAGAAAACGGATGGGATAACGATCCTTGATTTTCCGAAAGAGATCGTACTCGATTTCCCCAGTGTGCTCGATTTGCTCCTGCAAGGCAGCCAGGATCCACAACGGGTACCCCTGGGCCCACTCTCCGAGGAACTGCAGGAATCGAAGATCCTCGTTGAAGCTTTGAGCGTCAGGCTTCGAGCGCAGGTACTCGGATAACTCGTCCATGATTAGAAGTAATCCGGTGGGATATCGGTGGCCGACCTTCTTCCAGACCGCCCGGCGGTCGTTCTGGCCTTCCGCGATTCCCAACTCCCCTTCCACGATGGATTCCAGCGATTGCGCCGCCTTGTAGTTCAGCAGCGAAATCGGAAGCACACTCGGGTTGCGCGCCGAGAATGCTTTGTCCCGAAGCTGCTGGGCCAGGTAAGCGAGCAAGTGCGACTTTCCCGACCCGTAATGCCCTATCAAAAACACGCCGCAGCCGGCGTCCTTCGAAAACAGGATGCGGAGCGCCTCGAGATGGCTCTCGGTCTCCTCGGTGATGAAGTAGGTGTCGCTGATCCACCGGGCGTTCTCGCCCTGGAGGTGCTCGAGCCGGACGACGGCCGGCTGGGGTGTGACGTCGACGTGTTCGCGGATCTTCATTTATAGCCGCAGATTACACGGATTCCGCACATTTAATCCGCGAAATCTGCGTCATCTGCGGCTAAAGTTAGGAGAACCATGTTTAAGCCGATCGTCGCGGCGCTGAGAGAGAACATGTGGCGTGCCTTGAGCGAAGGGCGCCTCGAAGACGCGGAGGAGATCCTGTCTCGCCTGAAGCAGGAGGATCCGCTTAGCCAGGAAACACGCGGGTTCGAGCTGGAGTTCTACTTGAATTCAAATCGCATCGCTGAGGCAAACGCGCTCGCGCGCCAGTTGTGCCGGCTATTTCCGCAGTCGGGGCGCATCTTTTTCCTGGCGGGCAAGGTGGCCTATCGGCTGAGGGATTACAAGGAAGCCGAGTCCCACTTCCGCGAGAGTCACCGCATCTATCCGAATTGGCGGACGCAGTACTGGTTGGGTAAGACATTGACGCAGTCGGGCCGATTTGGGGAAGCCGAATCCCTGCTGCTGTCGGTGCGGGAGCGAACCACAAATGCCGTGCTGGAGCTCGGTTGGTTGTACGAGAGGAGAAACGACCTGCAAGCGGCGCTGAAGGCGTATGACGAGTTCCTCGCCGTCCATCCCGATCACTCCTTCGCTATTGAGCAGCGCCTCCGGATCAAGGCGCGCATACTTGAGCCGGAATCCCTGATTGAGGAAGTCGGCGCGCTGGCTGAACTCGGGGAAGACCTCCCGGCGGCGGTTTTCCTGGAGTACGTGCAGAAGCTGTTCGAGACTGGGCAGACGCTCGAGGCGCGCGAACAGATCACTGCCAAAATGGGAGGGTTGGACGCGAAGACCGGTTCTCAAGTGGCATGGATCTGCTATCGCGCAAAAGCCTACGATCTGGCGTGCACGCTTTTTCTGGCGCACGTCCGGGCCAATCTCTCCTATTTCAAGTACCTGAATGCGCTCGAATCGGCGGCCGCCAGGTGCGGCCGCATTCCTCAGGTCCTGGAAGCCTACCGCTCGTACTCGGCGGAAGCCCCGCATCTGTACGGGCGGTCGAAGTCACTGGCCCGCAGAGACGCCGCGCGGAGAATCTGAAAACAGCTTCACATTTATTTCGTCGCCGCAAACTGGCTTTGATAAGGTAGAGCCCGGCCTCCAGGGAGTGTTCAATGAAACCAAGACTTGCATCGATTGTGTTGCTTTCAATGTTGATGCCGGCGCTTGCCGTCCAGGCGCAGGTACGTTCGCCTCAGGATTTTCTAGGATTCCGAGTTGGTGACGACTACAAACTCGCAGATTGGCAGCAGATCACTACGTATTTCACAGACCTGGATAAGGCGTCGGACCGCGTGAAGACTGAAGTCGTCGGCCAGACCACGCTGAAAAAGCCATTCCTCGTCGTGACCATTACTTCACCCGAAAACCAGGCGAAGATCGACCGGTATATGGAAATCACGCGGCGGCTATCCGATCCCCGAAGCCTCGCGCCCGAGGAGGCCGAGCGTCTGATCGGTGAAGGGAAGTCCGTCATTGCGATCACGTGCTCCATTCATGCCACTGAGGTCGCGGCGGCGCAGATGTCGATGGAACTCGCCTACAACATGGCGGCGAAGAACACGGCTGAAATCAAAAATATCCTCGACAACGTGATTTTTCTACTCGTCCCGTCGCTGAATCCGGATGGCCTCGACATGGTCGTGAGCTGGTACAAGAAAAACTTGAAAACACCGTTCGAAAATGCGCCCCTTCCGGAGATCTTTCATCACTACACCGGTCACGATAACAATCGCGACTGGTACATGTTTACGCAAGCCGAGACGCGCGCCACGGTCGATGGCGTTTACAAGCGATGGCATCCGCAAGTTCTCTACGACGTGCACCAGATGGGCTCGAATGGTGCTCGGTTGTTTGTGCCGCCATTCCTCGATCCGTACGAGCCCAACATCGATCCGATTCTAATTCAAGGCGCCAGCTTCATCGGCCAGGCCATGATGAACCGTCTCATCAGCGAAGGAAAGAGCGGCGTCACGACGAATGCGATCTACGACGCCTGGACGCCGGCCCGCGCCTACCAGCACTATCACGGCGCCGTGCGCATCCTTTCGGAAGCGGCGAGCGTGAATGTGGCATCGCCGATCCGGCTGAGCTTCGACGATCTGCGGCCCGGCCTTGGCTACGATCCGCGCAACGCCAGCTGGAAATTTCCGTCTGTATGGCGCGGCGGCGAGTGGAAGTTACGCGACATCGTCGACTACGAACTTACTGCGGCGATGGCTGCGCTGGAAAACATGGCGCTCTATCGCGAACGATGGCTGCGCAATTTTTATACCGTGCAGAAGCATGCAGTGGAATGGAAGACATCTCCTTATGCGTTTGTAATTCCTCCGGATCAGCGCGACCCGGTATCTGCGATTGAGATGCTGCAGGTCCTGCAGTTTGGTGAGGTCGAAGTCCATCAGGCGCAGGCAACGTTCACCGCCGATGGCGTCGAATATCCGAAGGGAAGCTATGTGATCAAAGTCGCGCAGCCTTTCGGAATGTTCGCCAAGACGATGATGGAGAAACAGGTTTATCCAGACCTGCGCGAGTATCCCGGCGGTCCGCCGCAACGGCCCTACGACGTCGTTGCGCACACACTCCCGATGCAGATGGGAGTGAAAGTCGTTCCTGTTACGCGCTCGTTCGAGGCGAATCTCACCAGGATGGACACGATCAAGGCGGCGCCCGGTACAGTCGAAACAGGACCGGCGAGAGCGTACCTGCTCAGTCACGATACCAATGCATCGTTCAAAGCCCTAAACCGCCTCGTGAAGGAAAAGGTCGAGGTCTACTGGACCGCAAAACCGATTACAGTGAAGGGCAAAGTGTTTCCGTCCGGCACGATGATCATTCCGGCTGCCTCCGGCGTCGAAGCGAAGCTGCAGACGATTGCGCGCGACACTTCAGTCCACTTTGCCGCGGCAAACGACCGGCTCAACGTGCAGTCCTACAGACTTGCCGCGCCGCGTATTGCGCTGTACCGGAGCTACGTGGGCTCGATGGATGAAGGTTGGACGCGCTTCATTTTCGAAAACTACGAGTTCCCGTTTGTGAATGTGGTCGACAAAGACATCCGTACCGGAAATTTGCGGTCGAAGTATGACGTGATCATCATCCCGGGTGAACTCAGCGAGACTCAGATTATTCAAGGACGACGTCCAGGCTCGATGCCGGCCGAATACGCCGGCGGTATTGGAGAAAATGGAGTTCAGAATCTTCGCGAGTTCGTCAATGACGGCGGAACACTGGTCACTATGGACGAAGCCACGGAATTCGCAGTCCGTCAATTCGGATTACCCGCAAAGAATGTCGTCGAAAACGTTCGGCCGCAGGACTTCTACGTTCCGGGTTCGCTGCTGAAGGTTGTGCTCGACACCGAGAATCCGATCGCCTACGGCATGCCTCGAGAAACCGCGGTCTTTTTCGAGCGGAATGCAGCCTATGACGTGACGGGCATCGGAAAAAGTGTCGGCGAATACCCGCTAACGAATCCTTTGATGAGCGGATGGATTCTTGGCGAGCAGCGCCTGTTCGGCAAGACTGCGATTGCTGAAGTCCCGGTCGGAAGGGGCAAGATGATCCTGCTCTCCATAAGGCCACAGTTTCGCGCACAAGTCCGCGGCACGTACAAACTGTTGTTCAACTCGCTCTACTACGGCCCCGCCACGATGACCATCTACGAAGGCCAGGGTGCCAACAATAACTGAAGGATCCATCAAGCATCCATACAATGATGAGGAGGCTCCATGAGACACGAAAATCGCATTATCAAAATCGGCTGCTGCCTGTTTTCTGCGGTCCTGCTTGTCGCGATGACGGCGAGCGTCCCGGCGCAAGAGAACCACAAGGCGAAAAAATTCCTCACCAAACCGTTGGTGATCGAGGACCAGGGCAGCTTCTTCATCGGTGGCGTGCCTAAAGTCACCAGGTACGCCACGACACCGCCCCCGGGCAGCCCCAACCAAACGGCGGGCAATCCCGACCAGATCATGATCGGCCAGATGTATGTGCAGTTCCAGATACCGGACCGCAAGAAGAACAACGCACCTCCGGTCATCATGGTGCACGGGTCCAGTCATACAGGAGCATGTCTGGAGTCGACACCGGATGGGCGCGAAGGCTGGGAGCCCTATTTCGTGCGTCGCGGGATTTCCACCTACGTTGTCGATCAATCCGGACGCGGGCGCTCCGGGTTCGACGAGTCCGTCATCCATGAGGGAGAAGCCATGATTAACGGCGGTGACGTCGCGGCGGGGACGGCCTTGATCCCGGGCTTCGGCAGGATCACCGATAACGGCGCCTGGACGGCCTGGTTCGGCCACCTTATACCCGCGGGCTCGACCATCCTTACCGGCACGCTTATACGGCATGGCGACACCGGCGACCCTCCGACCGACGACGCCAACCACAAAGACAACTACTACCCCGCATACCCGATCGGGGCCGTGGACGCGAACGTCGTCGCGCGCGCGGGGGCCATATCCGCTGCGCCTGCAGGACCGAACAATTATTATGCTCTGGAGTACTACAAGCAGTTGGTTCCCAACGCGGAGGTCACGCTACCGGGTTCCAGTTGCGTTACCTGCGATCCCAAGGCGCTCTCTCCCGCCAACACCTGGACCCCGCAAAACCTGGCGGCGCTGGTCGAAAAGCTCGGTGGAGCAATCGTGGCGACCCACTCGCAATCGGGAATCATGGGGCATCACATGGTCCGTATACTGAAGGAACGCGGTCATCTGGATATGCTGAAGGGCTTGATCACCATTGAGGGATCCTGCTCCTTGCCGAACAGCGGGCTCAAAGCAGAGGACTTCGATAATATCCCGTACATGGCCCTCAAAGGAGACTATACGGCGACAAGTGAAGTGTGCCAGACCACCGTTGACGCCATCAATGCCAGACGCGCTGCCGGACACGGCACCGCGAAGGCCGACTATGTCAAATTGGACGAACTGGGGAACCCGATCTTCAACGGCACCACGCACATGATGATGTTGGGTACGAACAACCTCGAGATCGCGGATGTCATCCTGAATTGGGTTGACGAGAACGTAATCTCGAAGAATAAGAAGGTCAGTAAGGAAGTGAGCGCACGGAGCGCACGGCGCTAGCCCGCATTTCTCACCGGAATCTTGGGCAACTATGCCGGAGGCGCGTCCCTCTCCCTCTGGGAGAGGGCGGCCGAAGGCCGGGTGAGGGTCGATAAGAATGCACTCTGTTAACCCTCACCCGCCGCTTCGCGGCACCCTCTCCCAGAGGGAGAGGGACTTGGCTGTGGATTGTCACAAGCCGGTGAGAAATCCAGGGTAGCGTTTCCTGCAGCTGACGATTCCGCTCAAGAGGGAAAGAGATCCGATGGGACTTACATACGTTAGGGCCACTGTCACTGGTCCCACCCGGAAGAAGGCAAAAGTGAAGTTCCTCGTAGACAGCGGCGCAAAGTACACGCTGTTACGGCACGACGTCTGGAAAAAGATCAAACTGGTTCCAAAGCGCGTCGGAACTTTTACTTTGGCCGACGGAACAACCATTGACCGCCAGATTTCGGAGTGCCACATTGCACTGTCCCTCGGCGATGGACATACTCCGGTGATTCTCGGCGAAGCAGGAGATGAAGCGCTTCTCGGTATCGTAACACTCGAAGAGTTAGGTCTCGTTCTGAATCCTTTCAATCGAACCTTACAGCCAGCCCGTCTCATGTTGGCATAGGACGAGAAACCCTCACTGTTCCGTTTTTCACGCTTTGAAGCTAGAGGCTGTGGCCTCATGACAATCGCGGAGTTGAACACTTTCGACCGCGCGCGCTTCGTTGAAGCCGTTGGCTGGGTTTTCGAGCATTCGCCGTGGGTGGCGGAGAGGACATGGGCGGCGAGGCCGTTTGCCGATCTCGAAGCCTTGCATGCGGCGATGAAGGCCGAAGTGGAGCGAGCGCAGCCGGAAGAACAACTCGATCTTCTCCGAGCGCACCCCGATCTGGGAACACGCGCCCGCATTAGCGCAACCTCAGCGGGGGAACAAGCCGGCGCGGGCCTGGACCGCCTGACGCCGGAGGAATTCGAACGCCTGCAGCGGCTGAATTCGGCGTACCGAAATAGGTTCGGTTTCCCTTTTTTGTTCGCGGTCAAAGGAAGCACGAAGTACGATGTGCTCGATGCTTTGGAACGGCGGCGCGATGGTTTGCCGGAAGAGGAGTACCGGGAGGCGCTGCGGCACGTCTATCGCATCGCGGAGTTCCGCTTGCGGGACATAATTCTGTAGCGGCAGTACCGCATCAGCCGCGGAGCGGAGCAAAGTCCCCTCCTTGGCAAAGGGGGGTGGCTGCGCCATCAAAAAGATGCTGCGAAGCCACCGAGTCCGGCGCAGACGGGGTGGTTGGTTCCAAAAAAAATTGTTTTGGAGTTTGAACCAACCACCCCGTCCGCGCCTTTCATTGGAACGGGAATTTTTTGTTGATGGCGCGTCCACCCCTCCTTTGCCAAGGAGGGGAGTCTGCTCCGACCATTCAGCAAGGCTAAATGCGTATACTTCACAGCGCTTACGCGTGGCTACTTTCTATTGCCGCTCCGCGGCGATGCGGATGCACATCGCGCGACAATTTAGAGCGCCGGCTACAGTAAAGAAAGCCAAGGAACATTCAAGTGGAGCAGTTTGCCAGCGGGTGGAAACGTAATTATTACGGCAAGGGCGATGTGATCGTCTATCGCCTGCGCCGAGACGGGAAGACAGCAGCCGGCCAGAGCCCGGTCTTCGGCGCGAACATCAAGATGTTGGTGTATGGCGATGCTTTCTGGCAGACCTACACCACCGGAGACAACGCGGGGCTGATCGCAACCGATTCGATGAAGAACTTCATCCAGCGTGAGGCGCTCAACTATGCGGGCCCGGACCTGGAAGACTGCTGCCGATTTCTCGGTGCAAAGTTTCTTGAAACGTATCCCCAAGTCGAGGGTGTTCAGGTCTCGTCCATCGAAATCCCGTACTCCAGCTTGACGGATGACCAGGTCTCTTTCGCTCCGTCTGGTCCGGAGCGAGCCATCGCGCGCATTGAACTCAACCGTACGGGAACCGTCGAGGTCGCTTCCGGCATCCGCGGATTCAAATTGCTTCGTCTCGGTGGAAGCGCGTTCCAGGGATTTGTGCGCGACCAGTACACGACGTTGCCGGACGTCGCCAATCGGCCGTTGCACATGTGGCTCGATCTCGAGTGGCTTTATTCGGCCCCTTCGGCCGGGTTCAGTTCAGGCACGATTACAGCGGCGGTGCGCCGTCTGGTTCACGAAGTCTTCTGCGCTTTCGAATCGGGAAGCATCCAGCAGGTCATCTATCAAATCGGCGCCAAAATTCTTGCGGAAATACCGGCCGTCGCCGAAATCCATTTGGAAGCGAACAATCGGACATGGGACGCCATCGGTGAACGTGGCGATGAGGTTGGTGTCTACACCGAGCCGCGCCCACCCTACGGCTGTCTCGGGCTAAGGCTCCGGAGATAAGATGGCGTCGCTCTCGACACATGTTCTGGATACGGTGCGCGGCAAGCCCGCCGAGGGGCTTGTCATCGACTTGCACGCTTTGCGAGATGGGGAGAGGCGCCACCTGAAGACAACGGCAACGAATCCGGATGGGCGGCCGCGCGAGCCTCTTTCGCCGGGCGATCTCGATCGAGGTCTCTACGAGTTGACGTTCCACGCCGGCGACTATTTTCGATCTGCTGGAATGAAGCTGCCCGATCCACCGTTTCTCGACGAGATCGTTGTCCGGTTTGGGATTGGCGATCCGGCTGGACACTACCACGTCCCTCTACTGCTCTCCACCTACAGCTACAGCACCTATCGAGGATCCTGATGGAGCGGCCTCTTGCCATGGCTCGCGGCGTCATCGCGCGTTGCAAATCGCTTGCGGAATGCACTTCGGAATCCGGTTTCACGACGCGGCCATTTCTTTCCGAGCCGATGCGCGAGGTCCACCTGCGGCTTGGCGCCTGGATGCAGCAAGCCGGCATGAGCGTTTCGATTGATGCGGTAGGCAATCTCCGAGGCTGCTACGCCGCCCCGGAATCATCGGCGCCGCGGTTGTTCATCGGATCGCACCTCGACACCGTTCCCCGCGCGGGTGCGTATGACGGCGTTCTTGGCGTCGTCCTGGGAGTCGCTCTGGTCGAACTGCTCGATGGCCGCCGCCTGAAGTTTCACATTGAAGTCGTCGGATTCTCGGAAGAAGAAGGACTGCGTTTCGGCGTCCCTTTCATCGGCAGCCGTGCTCTGATTGGCGGCATCGATGGCGAGCTACTCGAGCGGCGCGACGCGAATGGCGTGCGAGTCGTCGATGCCATTCGCGCATTTGGCCTCGATCCTTTGCGAATCGGTGACGCCCAGGCTGGAGGAGATTCGCTCGGCTACGTCGAATTCCACATCGAGCAGGGCCCGATACTCGAAAGCCTCGGTCTCCACCTGGGAGTTGTGGAGGCGATTGCCGGCCAAAGCCGTCTTGACGTGATCTTCAAGGGTCAAGCCAACCACGCGGGAACCACACCCATGCACCTTCGCCACGATGCGCTGGCCGGCGCCGCGGAATGGATCACGAGTGTGGAAAGAGAAGCGCATGCGACTGCCGGCCTCGTTGCGACTACAGGACGCCTGCACGCCGAGCCCGGAGCGAGTAACGTCATTCCCGGCATCGTCCACGCTAGTCTTGATGTCCGGCATGCAGACGATGCGGTCCGCAGGCCAGCGGTCGAGCGCCTTCTACGTTCCGCCGAGGAGATCGCCGCGCGGCGCGGTCGGGTTATCCGGTTCACCGGATGATCAGCGGTGCCGGCCACGACGCGATGATCGTCGCCCAGCGTATGCCCGCTGCGATGCTGTTCCTCCGCAGCCCGGGCGGGATCAGTCATCATTTCAGCGAAACCGTCCTGGAGGAAGACGTCGCTGCCGCGCTGGTGACGGGCTTGCGGTTTTTGGAAGAGATGGAGGCGGGGCGTGACTGATGTCGTCGTTCGCGGTGGAACCGTCGTGACGCCGGAAGGCGTGAATCCAGCCGACATCGCCATCGAGGACGGTGTGATTAGCGTAATCGGGCCGGAACTCGCTGGTGGTATTCAAGAGATCGACGCCCGGGGACTGTTTGTGTTTCCTGGCGTGATCGACGTCCACGTGCATTTCAACGAGCCCGGTCACACCGACTGGGAAGGCGCCGCAACCGGAAGCAGAGCATTGGCCGCGGGCGGCGGAACATTGTTTTTCGACATGCCGCTCAACTCGATTCCTTGCACGGTGAATGCTCGAGAGTTTGACCGGAAACGTTGGGCGCTCGAAGCTTCTTCCATCACCGACTTTGCTCTCTGGGGTGGACTGGTGCCGGGAAACGTCCCGCAGATGGCAGAACTCGCGGAGCGCGGCGTTGTGGGTTTCAAAGCGTTCCTGTGCCACTCGGGCCTCGAAGAATTTCCGCGCGCGGATGACCTCACGTTGTGGGAAGGTCTCCGCGAGGCGGCGCACCTGGGGCTACCTGTCGCGGTACACGCGGAGAATCACGAACTGATCCACGCCCTGTCGCGCCGGATGGCGGAGCACGGGCGGCAAAGTATTCGAGATTTCCTCGAGTCGCGTCCAGTGATCGCGGAATTGGAAGCGATCCAGCGCGCGACGCTGCTGGCTGGCGAGGCCGGCGCGAAGTTGCACATCATCCACATCAGCTCGGGCCGCGGTGTCGCACTGGCGGCAGAAGCGCGAGCACGGGGCGCAGACATTTCCATCGAAACCTGTCCACATTATTTGTTCTTCACGGATCAGGACGTGGAACGCCTCGGGGCAATTGCCAAGTGTGCGCCACCGGTCCGCGACAAACAGGAGCAAGGCAATCTCTGGGCCGAACTGCTGCGTGGCAATGTCGATGTTGTCGCATCGGATCATTCGCCCTCGTCACCGGACCGTAAGACAGGCGACTTCTGGCGTGCCTGGGGTGGCATTGCTGCCGGCGTGCAGTCGACTCTGGCGGTACTGCTCGATCAGGGTTATCATCACCGCGGCTTGCCGCTGGAGCGGATTGCATCGTTGCTTGCGGCTGAGCCCGCCCGGCGATTCCGGATTCCGGACCGTGGCCGTCTCGTTGCTGGCGCCAGCGCCGATCTCGTGTTAGTCGATCTCTCCGCGGCTTGCACGTTGAAGCCCGAGGACCTCCTGCAGCGTCACACGTTGAGTCCTTATGTGGGCGCTTCTTTCCGTGGCGTCGTCAAGCGCACGATCCGCCGGGGCGAAACGATCTTTGATGGAGGCAAGGCCACCGCACAGGGCGGCGGCAAATTCGTGCGGCCGCTGTAGCGGCGGAAATGGATTCTGCTCTTCAATGTCAAATGTTGGGATGTCCAATGAACGATGTCATATGCACTTGTCAAACGACCGAATTACCCAAGGACCCAATAAACCCAATTGCACTATCTGGTCATTTGGTAGTTGAGTCATTTGACAGGTACATATGACATCGTTCATTGGACATCCCAACATTTGACATTTTGCGATCCAGCAACCTGAGACAGGAGGGAATCCGTTTCGCAATGAAGAACATGCACGAACTTGGCCACACGCGCAGCGTTCATCGTCATGACCACCTCGTCCTGACGCCGGATACATTTGTGCGCGCCCTTTTACCAGGGATGCGCAATGCGACCGCGATTCTTCATGTGGCGCCGGCCGCCGGCGCCCGGTTCACGCAGTTCTCGGTCGAGTTTGAGGACGATGGCCTGCTCGGGCCGGCGTCCGCTCAGCGCTTTCTTTATGTCATTGAGGGTGAGCTGCAGATGGATGGCCGTACTCTGACGGCGGGCGACTTTGCTTATGCTCCCACAGGCAGCGGCACAACCGTCGCCGCGAAACGACCTGCGCGCGCGGCCGTCATTGAAAAGCCTTATGAGCCACTCGCCGGGACGCCGGCCCCGGAATTTTTCACGGGCCGCGAGAGTCTTGTTAAAGCCGAGCCGCTGGATGGGGATCCTTGGCTTGAGGTGCGGCACCTTGTTCCAGACAATCCCGCTTTCGACTTCGCTGTGAACACCATGATGTATCAGCCCGGAGCAACACTGCCGATGGTCGAGAGTCACGTGATGGAACACGGTCTGTTGATGCTATCCGGCGGTGGGATCTATCGGCTGGGCGATTACTGGTATCCGGTGAAGGCCGGCGATTTTATCTGGATGGCTCCTTACTGTCCACAGTGGTTCGGAGCCCTGGGCAAAACGCCGGCGAAATACCTTATATATAAGGACTGGAACCGGTATTAAATCATGCCGCTAATTACGCGAATAACGCGAATGGGCCGCCAGTTTGCGTCATTCGCGTAATTGGTGACGAAGAATTATGAACCTCTCCATCGACGAAGCCAGGCTGTCGCGTGAATTGGAAACGCTGGGGGCCATCTCCGAGTCGCCGCCGCCGGTAACGACGCGAGTTCTCTTCACGGAGGCAGACCGCCGCGGCCGCGAATTCGTGAAGCAACTCTGCCGCGATGCCGGCCTTACTATTCGTGAGGATGCCGTCGGGAACACTTTCGCGTGCTGGTTGGGGAAGGATCCGGATCTTCCGGCGGTCGGAACCGGCTCCCACATTGACGCGATTCCGAATGCCGGCCGTTACGACGGGACAGTTGGCGTATTGGGTGGACTCGAAGCAATCCGCGCTCTGGCGCGCAGTAACTTTCGTCCGCGGCGCTCGATCGAACTCGTCATCTTCACCTCCGAAGAGCCCACGCGTTTCGGTATCGGTTGCTTGGGAAGCCGGCTGCTGAGTGGGCTACTTGAAGCTTCTGCTGCGGAACAATTGAAGGATCGAAGCGGCACATCGCTCGATCAGGCTCGCCTGCAGGCCGGATTCGCAGGCCCGCTCTCCGGGGTTCGCCTCCGCGACGGCTACTACTCGGCTTTTGTCGAATTGCACATCGAGCAAGGCCCCATTCTCGAGGCGCGGCAGATTGAGATCGGAGTCGTCACGGCAATCGCTGCGCCGGCCAGCCTCAGGATCTGGATCGAAGGAGAGGGAGGTCACGCCGGCGCCGTTCTGATGCCCGATCGGCATGATGCATTCCTCGCGGCTGCGGAAATCGCGCTCGCAGTGGAATCGGCGGCCCGCTCGACCGGAGCGATGGACACTGTGGGAACCGTGGGAGTTTGCGATGTCTTTCCCGGCGCCGTCAACAGCATTCCGAGCCGCGTGCGGATCGAAGCGGACGTGCGCGACATCGACCAGGCGCGCCGGGACGACGTTCTTCGGAAGATCGCCGAAACATGTAATCAGGTCGCAACACGCCGCGGCGTCCCAATACGGATTGAACCGTTGAATGCGGATCCGCCCGCCCAATGCGCTCCGGCCGTGGTTGACGTTCTGATTCAAGCCTGCGACGCCTGCGGCTTTCGCTACATGCGCATGCCGCGCGTATCACGATTCGCTTTTTATTTCCCGCATCGCACCCACCGCAATGCTCTTTATCCCGTGCCGCTCCGGCTTCAGTCACCGTCCCGACGAGTACGCCTCACCGGAAGCCATCGGCCAGGGCACTCTCGTTCTTGCTGAAGCGCTCGCAAGCCTTGCCGGGGCTGCGTGAACGGCGAACGTGTGCCCGAATTCCCCTCCTGGGTACTGATGATTACCCACAAGTCGTCCGCTGGACACGGGCGTTCTGGGACAACCGGGAAACGCGAAGTCAGTCCCCTCCTTGGCAAAGGAGGGGTGGCCGCGCCATCAAGTAAATGGTCCCGTTCCTTTGGAGGCGAGGCCGGGGTGGTTCGTTCAACTTCCGATAATCGGTGGCTTGAACCAACCACCCCGTCTGCGCCCGCTAAGGGGCTTCGCGGCATTTTCTTAATGGGCGCAGCCACCCCTCCTTGTCCAAGGAGGGGACTTCGGGTTTCCCTTCAGTTGTTTTCAATGCCCCGTGTCCAGCAAAAGATGTGGGACATGGCAAGCCTAATCTAGGAGGGGAATTTTTTGTGCACCTCGAAGAATGTCCAAACTCCAGGGCGCGGTCTATGATCGCGCGTTCTTCCAGGAA
>WNGL01000722.1_pt1 | contig 47925 bp, 47 predicted proteins | sample 5400591 | NCBI WGS metagenome assembly WNGL01 (sample SAMN13153377, study PRJNA577476) | soil metagenome | isolation source: 80 cm soil or saprolite under Garry oak tree replicate 1 | place: USA:California | collected 2016-06-15 | reverse complement strand
TCAGACTGCTGACGAACCCCACCTTTTCTGGTGGGGTTCGCTGTTTTAGCGATTGAGATTCAGAGCCTGTATCCAGCAGAAGGTTTGAGTAAGTAATCGTAGTTGCTGTTGTAACTGCGTTTTAGTCGCGGAATCGGGGCGATTCGGGCCTCCATCCGGCCGGACTCGGCTCAGCAGCAGGGCGATCTTCTTGATGTTCTGCGCGGCAGCGGCCAGCAGACACTGCTCGGCGGCCCGCACCAGGCCTCGCATTCGGGCGTAGCGATGTCCGTGCAGTTGCTTGGCGTCGGCAAAGCTGCGCTCCACCGTTTCCTTCCTTCGTTTGTAGATGCGTTTGCCGTGCGGCTCCAGGCGATGAGCATCGACGCGATCACGGCTCGCCTGCCAGACGTGGCGGGTCACGATCTTGGTGGCGTTGCGGCTGCGCGTGCACTGCTGGCGCAACGCACATTCGCGGCACTGCCGTTGGTCGGAGTGGTACTGGCGGTAGCCTTCACGGTTGGTCGTGCGGTAGATCAACAGTTGCTGGTTGGGACAGACATAGACATCGCGCTCTCGGTCGTAGTGAAACTGCCGTTTGTGGAACAAGCCTTCCACGTGGTTCGGCCTGCGGTAGCCGGTCACTCCGTAGATGTTGCGGTCTTCCAACCCTTTTGCAATCGCCGCCGACGCATAGCCAGCGTCGAGTCCCACGGCTCGCACGTTGAAGCCGAAGCGTTCGCGCTGCCGGTCCAGCCGCCCCAGGTACGGAATCGAGTCATGCACGTTGGCCGGCGTGACGTGGGTGTCGGTGATGATCGCGTAGCGACCATCGACGGTGCGGTGATCGAGGTAGAAGAAGCCCTTCGGCTTGCCGTCGCGAACCATGTAGCCAGAGTCGGAATCGGTGCGGCTCACCTTGATATCTTTAGTTTCCGGCTCGCTGGCCTTCGCCTTCAACTCGCGCTTGCCGTGCGCCGCGCGATCTTCGCCGATGGCTTCATCCAGTTGCGCCAGATACTCGACCGGCTTGACCTCGACCCGCTGCACGTCGAAGGCAGGCCAGCTCAACGATCTCATCGAAGATCTGCTGATAGATGTCGCTGTCGTGAAAGCGTCGCCGCCGCGTCTGGCTCAGCGTCGAAGCATCGGGAACCTTGTCTTGCAATCGCAGGTGCAGAAACCAGCGATAGGCGGCGTTGACCTGCACCTCGCGCATCAGCTGGCGCTCGCTGCGGACACCGAACAGGTATCCGATGAACAGCAGCTTGAACAGCACCACCGGGTCCAGCGCCGGACGCCCGTTATCGGCGCAATACAGATGCCGGACCCGCTCGCGAATGAACTCGAAGTCCACGACCGCATCGATCTTCCGCAGTAGATGGTCGCCCGGAACCAGCATCCCGATCGTGACAAACTCCATCTCCTCCTGCGGCACCTCTGCTTTTTTCAGCATGAACTCTGAATACAACAAAGCCCTCGAAAAATCGAGGACTTTGTCAGCAGTCTGAGGGCAGCAAGAGCTGCCCCCTGAACAGAATCACCATCGACGAATTCTATGCCTTCGCCGCTGCCTTCTTTGCAGCCCATCTTTTTTGCTGAGCTTCCGCCATTTTCTTGCGGCCCTCGGGGCTGATAACTCGCTTGGCCGTCTTGGGCGAGGTCTTTGCAGCAGCCTTCTTTGGCGCAACCTCTTTGGCGGCTGCCACGAGCTTAGCGGTCTTTTTCTTCGCAGCCCATCTTGCCTTCAACGCCGCAGCAATCTTCTTTCGAGCAGCGGGACTCATTGAGCGGCGACCCGTGGTGCTGGACTCTGTTTGATTGACTGGCGTGGCAGCAGCTTTGGTGGCAGTCTTGGCCGAGGAGTTTGTGGTTCCACCTAATGCTTCGAGTGCTGCGATGGCGTTATCAATACGGTCGCGCTCGGCGCGAAGGTCGAAGAGAATTTGTGCGGTATCCATATGGGGGAAATGCTCCTTATCGTTGGATGGTAACAGCGTCAGTCACCATGCACAACATTCAGTGCATGCAGGTTCCGCTCTACACAATAAGAAAAGGCCGACAACTTGGTCGGCCAGTCCCTGTTGAGATGTGAAGTTATTTCTTCGCAGCCGCTGCCTTCACGGGCGCGATGGCGTCCTTCACTACTTTCGCGACGTAGAACTTTGCGGTGGTCTTGGCCTTAATCTTGATGGCCTCGCCTGTCTGCGGATTACGACCCGTCCGTGCCTTGCGCTGCACCTTCTTCAGCCGACCGATACCGGGCACCACGAATACGTCGTTCTTCTTGGCTTCCTTCACAGCGAGTTCGGCCAACGTCTCAAAAAATGACGATGCCTGTTTCTTCGTGATCTCGATCTTCTCCGCCATGAAGGCGACCAACTGAGTCTTTGTCATCGTTGTAGCAGCCATTTTTACATTCTCCCTTGTGGGCTTCACGCCCGATTGCAGTCTACAGTATGTCACTGGATGTCAGCACTATTCCTTCAGCTTCAGCTTGTCCTTGTTCGACTCAAGGAACTCGCGCAAGTCCTGTGCCCTGTCAAGAAGCTTTATCCACTGCTCGTAATACAGTGTGACCGGGAAGCGCCCAAGCCCGTAGACGCTAACGCCGCCCTTGTCGGATACCTTGAAGCTCATCGTGCCGCTGCGTGCTTCCTTGGCTTTGAGTGCTTCGAGTTGTGCTTTTAATTCTTCGTAGCTTGGTTCGGTCATTGGGTGGTCTCCGGTTGGATAGCGGTATTGCGCTGTTCCTCAGCGTGTATTGGACTGCTCATCTCTTAGCGGCCTCTGCAACACCGACCCGTGCAAGCTCCTTCACAACTTCAGTCGGCTTCCGGCAAATCACGTACTCCCATGAACCGAATTGATTCATGGCATTCATGGCATTGACCCAACGTCGAGCTGCATCGGCCTTGACCTGCTCTAACGGGTCGTATCCCTTGGTCTCCAGAATCAGGTAACGTTCGCTCCCGCCATTCAGCCGGATGATGAAGTCTGGCAGGTAGTCATGCATCTGCCCATTGTGCAGATACGGGATAGCAAAACCCAGCGCAGAGTTTTTCACGAAGCACCTGACGGCTGGATGCGTGTCGATGAAGTACGCCGCCGACTGTTCCCACACCAGCGTGTCGGCCACAACATAATTGAGGTGGCTCTTGCGAACTTCCCGCACCTCGCGTGATGTCCAGAAGTCTACGTCCTCGGTGCTCCCCGCTGGACGATTCGATTCGAGGCGAGGAATCTCGGGATCTTCACCTTGCGATGTGTCGGGACGTATCGCTTGCACGAGCCGTTCGATGACCCAGCCCCAGTATGGAGCAAGGAACACATCCTTCTTATCGGCAGGAGCTTCGGCGAGAACCTTTTCCGCCATGTACCGTTGGGCGACTGCCGCGAGTTGCGGAAAAAGAACGTGCGATGGAATCGTACAACTCCCCTGCGCTACGAGGTCTTTCGTAAGAGCAGAGGCAAGATCGAACACAAGTTCCTGAATTCGATGCTCGTCCCGGAAGTGCTGTAATGTGACTCGGTCAACCTTGCCCGGACCATGCAGTGTCATCCGTCCCTTATTGTTCAGGTTCAACCCCGCCATCTCAACATCGGATGCAATCCGAGTTGGGTCAACCATCACCGGAGGCACACTCGCCCAGTCCACAGCGATGCGGTTGCGAATAGCTTGGGTATAGCCTTCGACACGGGGAAACCGAATTTCGAGTTCTTCACGCTCAGGCAGCGCATGAACGTGGTTCTGCTTAGGCTGCGGTGGCGGAGGACCACCGGGGTCGGCCTTGAATGGAATTACCTCGAACGGCACTCCGAATACCTTGGCAACTTCCTCTTGGAAGAATCCGGTCTTCGGGTCAATCTCATAGCTGGCACGCCGCAGTCCGCGCCCAACCACTTGCTCACACAGAAGCTGAGACATGAAAGGCCGCAACCCGATGAGTGCGTCACTGTACTGCAATCCCAACCTTCGGTCAGCATTCCCACACTGACGATGCAGCGAATATCGCGACCCGGCGGATGCAGAGGGCGTTCCAGCTTCTTGGCGAGTTCTTCGAACCCCAACGGATAAATCGGACGCCCCTGCTTGTCGAGCGACCATTGCAACTTACCCACCGTGTCGAGCGTAAACCGCATCCAGCGGGACTCGTCGTTCTTGGCAGTATCGGAGTCGGTCTCGTTGACGACCTTGGAATCCACACGAATTGTGAAAACCTGTCCGTCCTTATTGCGGAACCCCGGCATGTTGGGCTGCGGAATTGCGGCAGGAGCCTTCGCCTCTGCTATCCATTCAAACAGCACCTTGGCAATCCGAGTGTTCTTGCAAACGATGATGAACACTGGGGGACGTGGGTCGCTCCCGTTCGTCGCCCATTCTGTCCGCATCTGCTCCCACTCCGCTGCCAGCATCGCAATCGGAGTATTCGCATACTTGAGCACCGCCTCGGGTTTCGGACTCGCTTTCTGGGCTCCTCGCTCTGCCGCTGTCATTTGCGTCTCAATCATCCACTTCCAGATGTTTGAGTAGCCGGGGATTGCCGCCTCGGTGCTATCCCGCACAGCAAGCTGCGGAATCTTGACGAGCCCAGACTCGATGGCATCTATCAGACCGAAGTCGCTGACCACCCACGGGAACGGCTTGTTGACTTCCTGACCCACCCGCCCAAGGAAATATGGAGTCGCAAACAAGTCCAGACAGAAGTTAACACCGCGCAGCTTCTGAACACGGTCTAGCCCTTCGACCCAAACTGTTGCCTCTCTCTTGCCGCCAACTTCACGCCCGATGACCCGGTTGATGAGCGAGGTGTCGCTCTCCACGTATTTCACCGACTCCACGCGAACGCGCTTCAGGCTCCCCTGTTCGTCCTTATCCTCTTCCAGCACACGCAGGAGACGTGCTGAGACCTGCCGCTGATATTCCCTAAGGCTTAGATATCGTTTCCCACTTCTCCATGCCCCCGACTGCGACGGCGACGGAGTTACAATCCAAGCCGCTGCGCTACACTAACAATCAAACTGGTGCAAAAGATCGGGCAGGCCAACCTCTTGACGAACGGTATGTGTCAGACAGCTTCCGTCGGATTACACTTGGATATTCGCATATGAAGATGATAATTCCAGAAACACAACGGAATTGTTTCGGACTACTAGATGGCTAACTTTCTCGAGCCATCAAAGTCAGCGCGGTGGGTCATTTCTGAAGTTTGCCCCAAAATCGGCTTGGCTATCCCAGGAGGCATTTTCGAGCCCAACAGCCTTTCGATTTGGGAGTCGGAATTCGAGGACAACTGCAGCATTGCCAGCTCTCAGCCAAGAAAACTGTGTCAGCGTGTATCTTTGATTCGCGATATGGGTCCGAAAGGTCGCCAATAATAGTACCTTGGGAAAAAGCGATGCGATTTGGGGCGCTGGAATTGTCAACAATGAACCCGCGGGTGGCGGTTTCATTTCTGTTCAAGGACAAATAGCAAGTCTGAGCACAACCAGCGTGTTGCCCCAATACCGTCGAAAGGGGAGTACACCAAGCTTTGCCCTTAGCATCGCGTTGCAGATGAACTGTCGTGTCGTTCTTGCTGGTTCAGCAGTCGAAGACGAGTGAGCAGGTAAATAGTCTCGCTTTGGTTTCAACGTCGGGCGTTGCATTCACCACGCACCGCCCCTTGTTCAGCAGCTCGTAGAGCCCTTGCTGACTAGCCGAGTGGATGGTCAGCACAAGCGGTACCATCTACGTGTTGGTTATCGAGGCTCCCCCAGTCCGAGGATTGCGATGAAAATCTTGGTGACCGAAGATTCCGCCGTTTATCGGCACCTGCTATGCGCCCAATTGACCGAATGGAACTATTCGGTGGTGGCGGTGTCGGATGCGGAAAGCGCTGTCCCGATAATATCCGCGGCTGCAGCTCCGATGGTGCTGCTGATCGACTGGGAATTGCCGGGCATGAGTGGATTAGATCTTCTGTCCGCCGTACGGCAACTGCCTCTTAAGCACTACGTCTATGCGATTGTGCTGACCGCACGCGATGACAAAGCCGACCTCGTCATGGCCTTGAACGCAGGAGCTGACGACTATTTGGTCAAGCCGTTCCATGATGAAGAACTCCGGGCACGCCTCCAGGTGGCAATGCGAACGCTGGCTCTCCATAGGGAGCTGGTGACCGCGAATGAACGACTGGAATGCCTGGCCTCCGAAGATCCTTTAACCGAGTTACTCAACCGCCGTGCCCTTATGACTGCGTTCCATCGTGAACGCCTGCGAGCGCAGCGCAAGCAATCGCCAATCACGCTCGTGATGTGCGATATCGATTATTTCAAGCGGGTCAATGACGGTAACGGCCATGCAATCGGCGATGAGGTCATCAAGTTGGTCGCTCGGTGCTTGAAGGATTCGTCGCGCGGTTCGGACCTTGTAGCCCGGATGGGAGGCGACGAATTTCTTCTGGTGTTGCCCGGCTCGGACGTAGCCGGAGGCGTGACTCTCGTTCGAAGAGTTCAACAGCACCTACAAGAACGGAACGAATTGCACGATGTTCTGATTTCTCTCAGCTTCGGGATCGCGGCGATGGATGTCGAACTGTCAGAGGAGGTCGCAATGGAGAAGGTCGATACGGCTTTGTACGCTGCAAAACGCCAGGGACGCGATCGCTACTTCGTGGCTCAACCGGATGATAAAGCAACATAAGCCCGTACCGCTTCACCGGGTCCCGGCTTGATCTCACGAGTATCGCCCTGACGATTTGCAGAAGCGTTCCGGACGGACTTCTGTGCCAAATTCGCAGTAACAATCCCCCGCTTGGACCGCGCCCATTGCGCGGTCTTTGTTTTGATTTTTTCTTTCACATACTTACTGACTGTTGCAGTTTCGGAGTTGGTGTTGGTCGGCACCTTGAAAGCCGAAATCTGACGCTTCCGATGCCGGATCAATGACCCAAGTCAAAATGGCGTTCCATGCTGAAAGCTAGACAGCGACGTTCAAAATGGAAACGAGCCAGATTCCGTGCTGATTCGCCCTCTACTGCGGAGCCCGCGAGAATGACAGAACAGTTCAGTTCGGATGAGATTCTAAGCCGCTCCGCCATCAGGGCCTGTTGCACCCTTTGCGACGGTATTGGGGCAACACGCTGGTTGTGCTCAGACTTGCTATTTGTCCTTGAACAGAAATGACACCGCCACCGGCGGGTTCATTGTTGAGCAATGCCAGAAACGACTGCGAACCCTCAGCAAACCCAAGTGCAAAGAAAATGTCCACAAGCCTCGGGCTCACCTGGGCGGGGACTCCGCCATGAAATCCAGCGGCAACGATTCGACACCATACTTCGGCATCCTCGACTGGGACCTGTCGAACTATGACACTCGAAAGTGCAGATCCGGACATTCGGTCCTCGGTCGCCCGTGCCCAGATTTGCCATGGTTCCGAGGCGCTATATCCGCACTGCTGTAAGACCTGCTCCAGTGAACTGTGAGACGCCGAGGTAACGGACAGCCATGAGTAGCTCCCTCCCCGTTCACAAAAGAAATCTTCTACAGCTTTCACCTCTGCAAATGTCACTTTGCGGTGTCTGCCGAGTCCCGACGCACGAGTCATCATCGCGTCGTTCCCCTGAAAGACAGCGACGCCCTCGCGGGTGAGCAAATATCCCGCGCCTATACTCGGTGAGCGTTGCATCATCGCCCGAGTACTTGCGATTACACACTGTATCCTGGCTTCGTGACACTCATCGTCCCATTTCTTGTTCCAGGGCATCTCTGGTCTCAGCAGGATGTTGCATCCGCTGACAACATCATAAGCGGACTCGGATTGCCGCACTGCAGGAAGAATTGCCACACGCCGTGCAATTAACTCGCCGTGCTATCAATTCTCCTGTATGTTGATGGTCCCCCAAGGCGACGTCTGTGGAGAGACCAGATGGCCAAATACGTTCTAGTCGTGGATGGCGAACCTATTAAGCGAGAGGTGCTAGTGCAGGTTCTCAAGACGTCAGGTTACGAAACCGACGTGGGGGAAGATGGCTTCGAGGCACTGCTGAAAATAGATGAGCGTCGGCTTGACCTTCTGATTTCGGACCTACGGATGCCGCACATGTCAGGATTCGAGCTGCTTTCGGTCGTGTGTGATCGCCACAAGCGGCGAATATGATGCGCTCGTGCTCCCGCCCTGCGTCGTTTGCGATGCATTCTTCAAAAAAGGTTCTTACCGGCCGCCTGAGCTTCTGGCCAAGGTTGCTGAGCTGCTTGGGGAAGACATCGTGCCGCCCTTTTGAAGGGCACTCCAGTCCCGGTCTGGCTTCCCAGAGGACGCGACGACTACTACATTGTCACCTGTACGAATTGTCTGCGTTCATTTCCGATACGGAGCGCGAAAAGGAAGCTTCGGTGCGGATGCTTAGCTTTCCCAACTCAGATTCGATTGCGGCGAGGAATAATTCTCGTTTAGGGAAACTCTGATTGTGCGCCGTGAAAGCCGCTGCTTTCCAGCGGGGTACAGACCCGCCCGGGAACTGATTCGTTCCACCCGGTAACAATCGAAGCGACGGCAGAGGCAACGAAGTCGTCGGAGCCTTCGATGCAAAGAGCCGTTTAAGCGGCTCCGTGAGCATGTAGGTTGTAATGCGAGTAAACACCGAGCAGGCCTCGAAACACCTAACGCAGGAGCCGACCCGCCGTTCAGATGGGCCGGGGTATTGGTGACGACATGCATGCACAGGAAAGCACATGGAACACGGGAAGCCCCAGCGGTGATTCGCAGTCGGGATCAACTGGCAACTCGTGAGAGCCAGGCCGGGCCGTTTGGGGTGGCGGTGAGGCCCGTAGTACCGATGAAGCCGGGTAATGCCGGGGGAGGGAAGGGGCCTTGGTTGGAAACCAACGCAAGAAGTGACAAAGAACGGAGGGATTGGCGATGAGCCTAACAACCCCGGAAAGCATTCAGAAGTTGCAGGCAGCGTTACACGACAAAGCGAAGAAATCGCCTGACTTTCGCTTTTACGCGCTGTACGACAAGGTGTATCGGAAGGACGTATTGACCTTCGCCTACCAAAGCTGCAAAGCCAATGGTGGAGCGGTGGGCGTAGACAATCAAACGTTCGAGGACATTGAAGCGTATGGAGCAGAGCAGTGGTTGGATGAACTGACGCAGGAACTGAAGAGTCAAAAGTATCGACCACTCCCAGTGCGGCGGGTTTACATACCGAAGCCTGGGGGGCAGCAACGCCCGTTAGGAGTTCCCGCTATCCGCGACCGCGCGGTCATGATGGCGGCGGTTTTGGTGCTCGACCCCATCTTCGAGGCCGATTTACAACCGGAACAGTACGCCTATCGGCGCGGCCGCAGCGCCCTGGACGCCGTAAGACACGTCCATAAGCTGATCAACACCGGACATGGAGAGATCGTAGATGCAGATCTTGCCGGGTATTTCGACTCTCTTCCGCATTCTGAGCTTCTTAAGTCGGTAGCGCGCCGAGTTGTCGACGGCGACATGCTTCATCTGATCAAGATGTGGCTGAAAGCGCCGGCAGAAGAAACGGACGATCGCGGAAGGAAGCATAGGAGTACACGCAATCGGGATGAAGGCCGGGGAACGCCTCAGGGTTCTCCGATCAGCCCTCTGCTCAGCAATCTTTACATGCGTCGGTTCGTGCTTGGATGGAAGAAGTTGGGGCACGAAAAGCGTCTTGGAGCGTACATCGTCAATTATGCCGATGACCTCGTGATCTGTTGTCGGGGCAGAGCGGAGGAAGCTCTGGCCGCGATGCGGGTCATGATGACGAAGCTGAAACTGACGGTGAATGAGACCAAGACGCGAGTCGCGAAGCTGCCGGAAGAGAAGTTTGACTTTCTGGGCTATACGTTCGGCCGCTGTTACTCGGCAAAGACGGGACGCGCCTTTCTGGGCACGGTTCCGGCCAAGAAGCGAGTGATGCGCATCTGTCAGGCGATCAGCAGCGAAACCGGGCATAATAGAACCCTGCTGGACCACAAGGCAGTGGTGGCGAAACTCAACCGAATGATGAAAGGTTGGGCCAACTACTTCTGTCTTGGCCCGGTCAGCAAAGCCTACCGGGCGGTGGATCGACACGCTCGAACGAGGCTTCGTCAGTGGCTGTGCGCCAAACACAAGGTAGCAGGGCGGGCGACCCGGAAATATCCGGAAGCTACCCTTCACGATGCGTTTGGGCTCATCTGCTTGTCCGAGCGGACGCACAGCTTTTCGTGGGCGAAACCGTGATGTTTTCAACGAGAGCCGGATGCGCGAAATGTGCATGTCCGGTTCGACGAGCGGGATGTGGAAACGGAACATGGCTTGGATAGTGAGGCACCGGCAAACGAAAGAGCCGGATACAGATAGGCCAAACCTAAACCACCGCGCCACATCTCGACTCTACAAGTTCTCAGCTTTCCACAGTGTCATTGTGTAGATTGAGTTGAGAGACTCTGAAAATAATGAGACAGCGGACACTGGCAATGACGACTGGGTTTGAGCGGTACAGCAAGAAGACGCGGCGTGCGGCATTTCTGGAAGAGATGGAGCAGGTAGTTCCGTGGAGCGAGTTGTGTTCGCTGGTGGAACCGCACTATCCCAAAGCTGGCAATGGACGCCGTCCAGTTGGCATCGAGCGCATGCTGCGGATTTACTTCTTGCAGCAGTGGTTCAACCTCTCTGACCCAGCGGTGGAAGAGGCGCTTTACGACTCGCCGCTGATGCGCCACTTCGCACAGATCGATCTAGGGAATGAGCCGGTGCCGGACGAAACGACGGTCTGCAAGTTCCGCCATTTGCTAGAACAGCACCACCTCGGTGGCGCGATGCTGGAGACCGTGAACGTTCACCTCGAAAGCCGTGGTATCAAGATCACCACCGGCACGATTGTCGATGCAACGATCATTCACGCGCCGAGTTCTACGAAGAACCGCGAGCAGAAGCGCGATCCCGAGATGCACCAGACGAAGAAGGGCAATCAGTGGTACTTCGGCAGTGCGACCTGAAAGTCGCGTGGATTTCTGTTTCACAGGAGGAATGACTACCTGATGAAACCGGTTGCTCCACCAACCGTTCCCTACCCGGACATGCGGAGCCGGTAACAGCCCCGTATGAAGCTCTGGAGACAATGTACCCGCCGATTCAATCGGTACGCCGAGCCGTGAGGTAAGGCGGACTCTGCCAGCACCAAGGTGGAAAGGGGCTAGGGACGAGCGGCTACGACCAACAGATGTGAACCTCTGATAAACGTCGTCATACCAGACAAGCCCAAGGTGCCGATAGGCTTGAACCAAAAGGTGCGCGGCAAGGTATGGATCGTTACCGATGATCCATCGTGGGCAACAAGCCGCCGGCGAAACGGAGGGGTCCGTCCCGCTCTGAAATACATGTGGAACAGGGTAAGCCCGTAGCGATGCCAGGAATGGCAGGCGAACCGCAAGGAACGCTGTTGGCGCTGCGGGTAAAGGAATGCGGAGAAAGCTAAAGCCTTCCTGTAATCGGGGGGATACGGGCTAATACATTGTCCGGCGCGCAAGTGAGCAGACTTCCGCAAGGTCTTTCATGGCGAGAGAACTTGAGCAATCGTTACACGAAGGAAAGCAGATGACGGCACCCACAACCACGGCGCAAGCGGCGGAGATGGGTGCTGGTGCGCCTTCGCACTCCGAACTGATATGGCTGCAGGCTGAATGGCATCGTATTCAGGCAGAAGTGAGACGCCTTCAGGTACGCATCGCTAAGGCAACACAGGAAGGCAGATGGGGCAAGGTGAAAGCTTTGCAACGCCTGCTGACCCGCTCGCACAGCGGTAAGATGCTCGCCGTGAAGCGAGTGACGGAGAATCGCGGCAAGAGAACGCCGGGTGTCGATGGTAGAATCTGGTCGACCTCGGCAGCCAAATCAAAAGGGGTGCAATCGCTGAGGCATCACGGTTACCGACCGCAACCACTTCGGCGGGTTTACATCCCCAAAAGCAACGGCAAGAAACGCCCTCTTGGTATCCCGACTATGTCCGACCGCGCGATGCAGTCTCTCTGGAAGCTCGCGTTGGAACCAGTCGCGGAGACCCGCGCAGACCCAAACTCATATGGGTTTCGGCCTGCGCGTTCGGCCGCCGATGCCATCGGACAATGTTTCACGGTACTCGCGCGGCGCGCCTCGGCCGAATGGGTATTAGAAGGTGACATTCGCGGCTGTTTCGATAACATCAGCCATGAATGGCTGCTGAGAAACATTCCGATGGATAAGACGATCTTGAGACGGTGGCTTCAAGCCGGGTATATCGACGAAGGGACCCTATTCGCAACGGAGGCGGGAACCCCGCAAGGGGGAATCATTTCACCGACGCTTGCGAATATGACGCTGGATGGACTTGAATCGGCAGTCAAGTTGAGCGTTGCTCCGACTGAGCGCGCAGGTCGCAGGTTCAAGGTTCACGTTGTGAGGTATGCGGACGACTTCGTGGTGACCGGGGTATCGAGAGAAATTCTGGAGAATCATATTCGTCCGGCAGTCGTGCAATTCATGGCCGCACGTGGTCTGGAACTCTCGGAAGAGAAGACCCGGATCACCCATATCTCACAGGGGTTCGACTTCCTGGGCCAGAATGTCCGTAAATACACCGGTAAGCTGCTCATTACACCGGCCAAGAAGAGCGTGAAGGTGCTCTTGGACAAGGTTCGGGAAGTTGTGAATGGCAACAAGGGAGCTACTCAGGCAAATTTGCTTCTCAAGCTCAACCCTATTATCAGGGGCTGGGCGATGTATCACCGCCATGTAGTTTCTGCGTCCCGCTTCTCGTGGATAGACCATCAGATTTGGTGTCTCTTGTGGAAATGGGCCGTGCGTCGGCACCCCATGAAAAGCGCCGGTTGGGTGAAACAGAAGTACTTCCGCGTCGAGGGCAGCCGTTACTGGGTATTTGCCACGACGAGTCGAGTTTACGGTTTAGTCAAAAGACTCCGGCTCTTCGGGGCAGCAAACGTCTCCATCGTGAGGCACGTAAAAATACAAGGTGCAGCTAATCCCTACGATCCAACGTGGATGCCATACTTCGCCCGCCGCCTTCGTGCACGATCCGTGGCGAATGCCGGTTCCATTGGGGCTACCGAAAGGCTTGAGCCGTATGAGGGGTGACTCTCAAGTACGGTTCTTAGGGGAGGACGGAGCGGCAACGCTCCGCCCTTACCCGACTGAAGGCGCACGTGGGCGTCGATAGCAAGACGAAGACCATCCACTCGGCGGTGGTGACGGCCGCCAACATCGCGGATTCAGCGGTGCTGCCGGATCTGTTGCACGGGGATGAGACGAACGTCTGGGGCGATCAAGCCTATCGCGGACAGAGCGAAGCGATCCACGAAGCCGCGCCACAGGCGCAAGACCTGACCAACAAACGTTACCGTTACAAGAATCGGGTGGACGAAGTTGTACGCGAGGAGAATCGGGCGAAGTCGCACATTCGCTCCCGAGTCGAGCATGTGTTTGCAGTGATCAAGCTGAAGTTCGGCTACACCAAGGTGAGATATCGGGGAATCAAGAAGAACGCCAACCAAGTGTTCACGCTCTGTGCATTGAGCAATCTGTTTCTCTTGCGCCAGAGAATGCTGGTCACCCAAGGGGGGTAGTGTCTCTGGATACCGCCCAGAGATGACAACACCTTTCAAGCAGGCAGAAACAACGTTCTAACACGGCGAAATCCAACTCTCGCCAACCTCAGAACCGCCAACTTTCACCACCTGTGCAGACCTTCCTTAGTAGGAAAGTAACGAAAGATATTGCCCTCACTGACATTAGCCAATTTCGAAATTTCTTTCGTCGTGGCCCCATAGAATCCCTTGCGGGCGAATAAGCAGGCCGCAGCTGGCAATCATTCGTTTTTCGCTTTTATGGTGAGCAGTGCGCTTTGCCACTATCCTTTTTTAAGCCTCAGCTATTGAGATCGCCCAGAACTGCAAGCCTGGACCGTTAACATCACATCGTGTTTCTGAATGGATCGCTTCACTAAGCTTTTCAGCCCAGCTGGTGAAAAAGTGACCACTCACTCTGTCGAGTGACAATAGCAGAATCAAAAACCGGCGCTCAAAAGCAACGGTCGATATCAAGCACACTTCCTCCGCTGCGAGGTCTTGCTCAGACGATCTGATCAGAGTGGCAAATTCGTTAAGAATTCCCCATCATTACCAACTCTTTCTATGGGTAAGGTGGTTTTCATCCTCGGGCCAGCCACGGGTTTGTGAACCCGCGGCTTCACACAGGTTGAAGACCAGTAAGTACAACTTACCGGTCTTCAAAAACCCGACGATCCGCGAGGAACCACACGCATAGATTTTGACGTAAGCCGACCAGCGAAGATGATCGCAGTGCCGTAACTCCTAGCTTCGATGGCGCATCACCACGATCAGGATTATTACCCACAGAGGTATCGATACAGCGATAGCATGGAACAAGCCGCGAAAAGCTGGATTAGCTTTCACAAGGTCTCTCACTTCTTGAACTTCAGGATTCGTTCATTATAAATAGGATTGTTGGATTGTGCGTTAACTAAATCAGAAAAAGCACCTACATTGCACCGAACACTTCTTGGCTCCAGTCGCACGCATGAGGCTTTCCAGTACAGCCGGTAATCCAACAGATTTGGCCCACTTTAACTGGAATCTTTTTCGTTCCCTGTTCGACCGGCTCAAGGTAGTTTTAGGGATCTGCCCGTAACTATCTTCAACGCCATCGGCACCCGAATGACCTAGGAATAGCGCGTCCGTCCATTGCGCTGCGGCTCGCAATTCGAATCAAGCCTGACAAGCATTTCTTTACCCTTATCAGGACCAATATGCTCGATCATTTTCCTGTGACGCCCTTAGGAAGGAGCTAGGATCGCGTATTCACCCGCCAGCATGGCTGTCCCCGTCCTTTTACCCGAACGATCCGACCATCCTGATAAATGTTGAGACCGCCTTCCATATAGTGGGTGCAATCGAAACAGGCGTTCCCAGTTGGAGCTCATCGAAGTTCGTGAAGCAGACGCCACCCCGGCTTAGATTGATGAGTTCCACAATCACCTCGGCGCCCTCCGCCGTCTTAATACACGCCTTCGTATTCCTGCGCTGAGTTAGACGGATTTCACAATTTAAGTTGCGACTCGTCTGACAGCGGCCGGAATCAGTCGCATTCGCTAATGTGAAGTACTTGGATTTCCACCTTATGACGAAGATGCAGAACGTACAGACTGGACATACTGAAAGTGTACACATTCCAGTTTACGCGCCATATGCGCGGAGCTAACTCCCCATGCAAGATATTGCAGCCATGCGGTACTTGCCGGAACGGTGGGTCATTTTTCAATTTCCGCAGGCGGTGTCTAAACCTCCGACAGCCGGGGTCATTGGTGACAGCAAAATCTGGAAATTGTGGTCAGCACTGCGACAAAATAAGACGAACGTCTAAACTCCCCGCAAGATCTCCCGGGCGCCCGATCCGTCTTCAATAACAACTCGCACGTCCCAAGCAACGAATAACCCGAGCCGAGCTTATCTTCTGCCCATCCGGCGCTCCCAGTCACTGGCAACAACCAGATTGGAAAATCCAGATTACGAACGTAACTGTACCGATGCTCCCCAGAGATGTACTTTAGTTCGTAACCCAATTTAGCAAGAACGGATGTCATGCAACTTCGTATGATGAAGTACCTTCGCCCACTTCGAGGAGGCTCATGCCCTCGTCTGATGTCTTCGGACAAAGACGATCTATATGTGGTAAAACTTCTCGGAAATCCACAGGGGAATCGAGTCTTGGCGAACGAACTTCTTGCTGGTCGGCTCGGAGCCTTAGCTGGCCTCCCGGTCCCAGAACTACATGAAGTTGTGCTGGACAAACAGGTCGCTGACGATATTCGAACAGGTCGCGAAGGCAGCGATGTCGGACTAGGGCCTCATCTTGCTTCTAAATATCCCGTGAGCATATTGCACGGGAGGGTGTACGATTGCATCCCGAGAGCTGCTACTCTTGAGAGCCCACGTGACATTGTTGGGGCCGCAGTGTTTGATGCTTGGACCGGAAATACAGATAACAGGCAGTTCGTCTACTGGCGCCGTTCGCAGGATAAGAGATACAAAATCCTTATGATAGACAACGGATTTTGCTTTGGTGGGGTCGGCTGGAATTTGAGACATCGTCCCTTAGATCCCGCCTGCCAACTGGCACTCTTGCCGGAACTGAGGTTATTGACGGCAAGTGCCGATATGGTGAGTGTGAATCAGATGCTAGCGGATTGGATGGCTGCGATCAGCCGAATCCAGCCAAGCGACATCCGCGTGGCGTTGAGCAATGTGCCGCAAGAGTGGAATGCTGCTGCGTCTGATCTTAAAATACTTGCCGAGCGACTTATAGAACGCAAAGAAATGCTAGGCAGAAACAAGGTCTTGAATAATGTCATCTGCGCCGAATCGCGAAGCTACCGTAATAACCTATTTTCGCGATATAACAGCGACTTCTGGCATTCCTATCGCGGTATTGGTGAGTCGCGACAATAATGAGGTTGAGGTGTGCATCCGGGAGGACTGGCAACCCGTTCTTGTCTACGACAAGGATGCAGACCTAGAACTTCTGCAATCATTTGCTCTCGAAGACTTATCCAGACTCACCCAGGATACCTCGCGGCAAACCTCTCTCACGGGCGCAGAAAACTCTATAAGGGTAGAGAAACTGGAAGGTACTGATCCCAACTTTGATCGGAAGCTAGCTGACGCAATGTGCGGACTTTTGCCTCGGACCTATTAACAACACAAGCTTCCGATACAAAGTAAGCATCCGGTTGTCCAGACGGTCACAACCGGATGCTTACTTCGGAACTACGCCTCAGCCGACATCCGGTTGGCGATTGGATTACTGGGTTTCTGGTTTCCGTAACGGTCGTTCTGTCGGTACGGGGAACTAATGAACGGGAGCGCCAGAAACTGCTCTCGGCAAACCCGTACAACTCATAAACTTTTCACGGGAAGCATCTTCTTGTTGATGGTCTGGCCTCAACTCAAAAAGATAACGGTCATCTCTGCACGCCGCTAAACTCGGTGGAAATGTGCGCCACACGCCCAACAATGCAGGAGGTAAGCGGGTTCTTTCTGTCAGTGCAAATGAAGTCCAGTGGATAGGCGCTGCTTTCCGGTCGCAAGCATAGCTGGGTGCCATGCATTTCGACCCACCGAACTAGGAAAGTCTTATCTCTGCGAATGAGATAAAGATTCAGCTGATCTTTTCGATATTCATCCAACGAGCAGTAATGTCGATCAACCAGCAAGACTGAGCCATTCTCAAATCTCGGGTACATCGGCGCAGCCAGTGCGGAGTCAGCCCTCACTGCAACGAAACGAACCCACGTTGCGCGGCTGTCAATACAGTCGTCTGCATTCAATCGTTGTAGCAAAACCTTGGTGAATCCCAACTCCCCCAGAGTCTCTTTTTTCCCGAAGGTCGGATTCATCACCGCCCGGAGCTGAATTAGAGGCACGTTCTCCAGTTTGGTTGAGCAATCCTCGGGAGATCGTGTCTGATCTGACATCGCGATCAAGCGGGTAACATCGAGCCCCAGCACCTTAAGGATTGCGTCCATTCCGCCAATGCTTAGACCGCGTCTGCCATGAAGGAAATTTGAAATGTGGGCTTGCCGCATTCCAATCAGCTCTGCGAGCCTTCTTTGAGTAAGCTGCCGCGATTTAACCGTGGCCAGAGTGTGTTGTCGGATACGTTCATGCAGATCCGAAATGAGCATCGGTGCTTCTCCTAAAAGGACTGGGGGGAATGAGTTAAGAATAAGGAAAATATGTTGCGGTATCTCAGGACAGAAATTGACCCTGTTCAGGCATCCGGAATGGCATTGTGGGCTGTGCCAATAAGAGTTGTTGCGTGTAACTGTGGGATGGACGGCAAAAGATCTGTTCAGTGTTACCGGATTCTACGACTTCTCCGTCATGGAGAATAGCGATACGAGTGCAGATGCTCGCAACTGATGGGAGATCGTGGGAGATGAAAAGTATGCCAACGCCCCACCTTCGGTTTAGGTCACGAAATAAGGCGAGAATCTCTGCCTGGGTGATGACATCTAGCGCGCTGGTTGGTTCATCGGCTATCAGCAGTGATGGATGGTGAATGATCGCCATCGCTATGAGTACCCTTTGCGCTTGTCCCACGCTCAGTTGCGATGGATAGCGCCGCAGGAATGTTTCGTCCGCCGGGAGATTGACGCTGCGAACCGCATCGAAGATAGCTCTTTCACAGAGGTCGCCTGGGCCATTTAGATGGGCACGCCACGCTTCTGCCAATTGTGTACGAATCCTCATGGCGGGATTCAGCGATGCAAGTGGACTTTGCTGCACGAGCGCAATCTCGCGCCCCCGCAACTGACGAATCTCACGCTCCTTCATTTGCAACAAATCACGGCCTCGAAAGCATAGGCTGCCCGAGACCCTGCCGGATTTAAGATCCAGCAGTTTCATAAGGCTTAGCGCGATAGTACTTTTGCCCGCGCCGCTCTGCCCCACCAGGCCCAGCACCTCACCGTTGCGCATTTCCAGCGAGGCATTACGCAGGACACCCGGCTTTCCCGGATAATCCACGGACAAACAAGCTGATAGGAGTAGATCCAAGGGATTCACTTTTTCGCCCCTGGAGCCGTATTGTCGAAGTAGAGGTGGTCAATGTTCCAGTAGGTCTGTGGACGTAGCGCGACCGGCTGTGCACCATGTAACGAAGGAGAAATTGCGGAAAGCGCATTCTTATTGACCAGGTAAATGAACGGCAGTTGATCCGCGATGATCTCCTGCACGCGGTCCCACGCTGCTTTACGCTGTTTGATTCCTATCGCGGATGCTTGTGCGCGCATCAGGCGATCGATCTCTGCCTCCCATTCTGTTTTTGGAGACTTTTGGCGGGGGTTCCACTGGTGATTGTCGCCTGAACTAAGCCATACGTTCATCTGCCCCATGGGATCAGCTTCCACGTTCTGGAAGCCGAGAATTGCCGCTTCGTAGTTGAATTTGTCAGCAATGCGATCGATCAAAGAAGGAAAATCCAGTGTGACAACGTTGACTTTGATGCCAATCTGGGCGAGGTCCTGTTGGATCATGACCGCCATACGCTCGCGATATTTGTTTCCAGAGTTGGTGATGATCGAGAACTCCACTGGGTGATTGCTGCGATCGACAAGAGTGGCATTCTGCAGCCGGAAACCATCTGCCTTGAGTAATCTCAGGGCATCGTTCGTATTATGATGGATGGGCAGCAATCTTGTGTTAAACCAAGTCTTATTCGCCGGTGAGACGGGGCCCAGCGCAGGACGAGCGTGGCTGCCGAAGACGACACGTGCCATGTCCTCGCGATTGATTGACTCGGATATAGCGCGGCGGAAGTTGACTGAACGAAACCATGCGAGTTTGTATGCGGGAAGAGGAGCTTTGCCAACTTGGTTGAACCACATCTGCTCCGTGTCAAATGAAGGCCCGGCATCGTGGACGGCATTGGACATGGAAGACGCCAGCCGGTCGTAGTATTCGGCATCTATTGAATTGATAAGATGAATCTCGCTGCGTTGGAATCGCAACATCTCTATGTCCCTATTCGGCTGAATATCGAGCTGGACCGTGTCGATGTAGGGTAGCTGCCGGCCTGCGGAATCATGCTTCCAGTAGTTCGGATTGCGCTTCAATATGACGTGTGAGCCAGACCTGTGGTCGGCAACGTAGTACGGCCCTAGCACAGCCAGCTCCTTCTTGGGGGAATGTGCGGATACGATCGCGACTTGATCGAATAAGCGGTCCAATCCGGCAACCGGCGCGGGAAATGTAATTGCCACGTGGTTCTTGTTTAGAACCTTCGCGGTGGTTTTGCCTGTTCCGGAGCGAAATGAGTCGCCTGTAGCCGAGTGCAGTCCAGGATCCATCAACCTTTCCATGGTTGCGACCACGTCTTCTGCACTGAATGATGTCCCGTCGGAGAAATACACTTGTTCGCGAAGGGTAAATGTTATGGTGCGCGCATCCTTGCTGACTCTCCAGGCGGTCGCCAGTTCTGGTTCTAGCGCCTGCGTGTTTCGATTTACGCGCACCAGAACGCCCCCCGTTAAATAGCGAATCGTCTCAGAAGCGTCATCCTCCACAAGCAACGGATCAAACGTCTTCGGTTCACCGCGTAGGCAAAAGCGAAGTTCGGAGGCACGAGTGTTCACAGACAGGGTGCCCAATGCTAATATCAATATCCAGATTCTTGACCTATACCTCAAGCATTCACCTCACTACGCGACAAAAGCAATTCAAAACTGCCCACGACGACAATAAGTACTATCAAGGGAGCAAGCCTCCAAAATTCGCCAGAAAATGCCGTCAGGTCCTCCAGTTCGCGTAGCAAACTGCCCCAGGAAGGCAGCGGTTCGGATACGCCCAATCCTAGTATTCCCAGATTTGCTTCGCTAAGAATGAAGACCGGCACACTGATGCAGAACTGTGCCCATAACAACGGCTTCAAATTCGGAAGTACGTGGTGCATCGCGATCTGCCAACCACTTACTCCATTGGCACGTGCCTGAAGCACGAATTCGCTATTTCGAACGGCAGCGGCTCCCGCGCAGAGCACGCGCGCAGATGACGCCCATCCCAGCATCCCCAAGAGGAAAAAAGTTACCATTACGGACACAATAGGTGAAACGTTCAGGGGGAGAAGCGCGCGAACCGTGATCAGGAGGAAAAACCACGGTAGCGAAAGAAACAAGTCTGTCACTGCCATCATCACTTTCTGAACGGCGCCGCCCAAATATCCAGCGACGCCCCCGACCAATGCTGATAGAAACACCGAAAACAGGGCGGCTGAAGGAGCAAGGAACAGCGAAACCCGCGTTCCGTAGACGACGCGGGCGAAGCGGTCGCGGCCGAGTTGGTCCGTACCAAGCCAGTGCGCCCGAGACGGCTCTGCATTGGTTATGTTACGAAACTGTTCGGCATAACCAGAGGACGCAATATGCTCGGCGCCTAAGGCAGCGATCGAAACCACAGCCAGAACAGCGATAGCTAGTTGGCGTAGATATTTCATGTGCTCCTATTGGCTATGCTGCCGTTAAGCAAGTCAGACACTGTGTTAGCGATGAGGGTCAACGACGCGACTAGCAATGTTAGGGTTACCAGCAATGTTAAGTCGCGCCCCAATGCTGCCTGCCAGGCCAATTGGCCAATGCCCGGTATCCCGCAAAGTGCTTCTATAGGAATAGCTGCGCTCAAACCAAGATTGACGGAAACGCCCGCAAGTGCCACAAGTGGTGCTGCGCTCACCGGCGCCACATGGAAGAGCAATATGCGTAACGGTGTCAGCCCTTTGGCTCGAGCCATTAGGACATGCGGCGAATCATAGTTTTGCGACAAAACGTTGCGCGCATAGCGGAAAATCTTCGGAAAGACCACCAAGGCGACAGCGGCGTATGCCGGTGCTCTCCAGATCACGAAAAACAGTGCTAACAAGGCTGACGGAATACATAAAAACACGCTGCTAATAGTGCCCGAAAAAAAGTCGTAGCCTGGACTCTTGAAAAGGGCGGCGGAAAAAGCAAGGGTGCAGGCGAGCAGCCATCCTGCGATCAGACCAAATCCAACCAGACGTACAGTACTGGGGAATCTCTCCACCACAAGCTCGCGAACTGGGCGGTTAAACGTCTGCGAGGTCCCGAAGTCACCGTGGATTGCGGCATCCAGATAGTGAACATAGAAATGTAAGATATTCGAGTTGGTAGTTCGTTGAGCGCGCAGGGCTTCCACACTGTCGTGACTGAGACGTGAATCAAGTTGCTGCGCGTCGACGCCAAACCCCGGTGCCACTCGGACGAGGGTCGCTGCAGCGAGCGCGCCCAGCAGAACTGTCGCGCATATCCCCAACATGTGTCGAATTAGTGTCTGGCCCACGGTTACGCCTCTAATTCATCTGCTCCGTCTGCCATTCAGCTTTGGGCTTCGAGACCACAGGTTTCTCGGTTGCGAAATCGTCATCTTGCAGGCGCTTACTCATGTACATGCGACGATCAGCTTCCGCCAGCAATTGTTCGGCATCCATGCCAACCCGGAAGAAAGTCGTACCGACGCTTGCAGATAGAATGTCTTCGCCGCATATCTGGCGACCCGCTGATGTCGCCAGATCATTGATCTTCTGTGCCTTGTGCAGGGCCGCGTCCGGAGTGAGACCGGATGCGACTATCACAAACTCATCGCCTCCCATTCGCGCCACGTAATCGTATTCGCGGCAACTGTCCCTCAGTGCCCTCCCGAAAACTCGAAGCACTCGATTTCCTTCCAAGTGACCAAAGCGGTCGTTGATCTCCTTAAAGCGATCAAGATCACAAACCATGACTGCAAGATTTGAACCAGTTCGCTTGCAACGCGCGATCTCGCGATCCAGGTGCAAAAATAACGAGCGAGCGTTGGGGAGATCTGTGAGGAAGTCCGTTGTCGCAGATGTTTGCGCTTGTTGGAACGTTAACGCGTTCTCGATGGACAGGGCAAGTTTGGAACTCAGAGTAAGCAAAATTCGCATGTGATCTTTATTGAATGAATCGACTTCAGCGCGGTACAGGGTAAGAGCGCCGACGGTTCCGCCGAGCCCCTCCAAGGGTACGGATAACGCAGAACGCAGCATACTGAGCTTCAGCGTGCCGCCGAGGTAACTAGATTCGACGGACGGGTTCCCGTTCAATATGGGCTTGCTGTTACCTGCTACCCACCCGGACAACCCTTGTCCGATCGGAATCTTGAGCGCCGAAAACAGCCGAAAGTCATCGCCGTTTACGTACTTTGGGACGACAAGTGCATTTTCACGGATCCAAATACCAATCGAGTCATAAGGCACAAGCTTGCGCAGTCGCCCCGCAACGACGGATAGTGTGTCTTCCAAACTTAAGGAGTTGCCGAGTTCGTGCGTTAGCTCGAACAACATGTGCGCTTCCTGTCGGGCCGAGGCAATCGACATCAGAAAGTCTGGATCACCAACATTAGAATGAGCGTGAGCTTCGCGCTCGAAGCCGGCGGCGGGCTCAGCTACGTTTTCAAATTCAACCGGCATCGATAGTGGTAGCAGGTTTGTCGACTGCGCACTCGCAAGCCGCTCCAGTTCGATGTAGCGCCTCTTCATCAAAGTGACAACTTTCGGATCGAATTCCTTTCCGGCTAACGCAGCGATATACTCCATAGCCTGATCCAACGACAGAGCCCTGCGGTATTGGCGCTCTGAGGCTAAAGCATCGAGGCAGTCCACGGCCGCGAGAATACGGGCGCCGACAGGAATCGCTTCACCCACCAGCCCGTCTGGATATCCGGACCCGTCCCATTTTTCATGGTGACCACGAACGATCGGGACCACGTCGTAGGGAAACTGAACACGCTCCAGAATCTCCGCTCCGACGATGGGATGGACTTTCATCTTCTCGAATTCTTCTGGCGTCAATCGGCCAGGCTTGCTGATAATGTGCTCCGGCACAGCGAGTTTGCCGATGTCGTGCAGTATGGAAGCGGTTTTCAGCGCTTCTAATTCTGAACCTGAAAGGCCCATTTCTCTTCCAATTTCGGTCGCGTACACGCGCACCCTCTGGAGATGAGCATGGGTAGTATGGTCCTTTGCATCAATGGCGAGGGCAAGAGCCTCAATTGTGCGAAGATGCAATGAGGCTACGTCCTCACCATGCCGTTTCTCATCCTCCAATCGACCCAGATAAAGGCGATACGAACGATAAATCCAATAAACGATAGGTGCCACCATCAGCCACATTTCCCAGCCAAACATTTGGCTGGCAAAGTGTACGAAGACAACCACCGCCGCCCCCGCCAGGTAATACGGGAATGACCAGAAGGAGGTCTCCTTCCAGGTCTTGAAAAATGGCTTACCTTCTGCCAACATCATGATACCGACAACTGTAGAGGCGTTGACCAAGAAGTACGTACATGCGGCCGCCATGGTTCTAAGAGGAATGCTGTGCTGCAACGGCGATCCCGAGTTCCGATATACCCACTCGCACAGCCAGATTGCAGGCGCAACGGAGCCGAAAACATTGAACAGCAGCCGAACTGGGAGCGAGGGATGCTTCATCTTCCAGCAGCACTGCACAAACATTGCTCCACAACCAAGGGCCATTGTCTCCGGCAGCGACAATTCCAGAACGCCGATGAGGACGAACAGGGAATTTACTGATACCGAGCAATTGGTGCCGGGTAAAACTACCTTCATTCCCGAAGTACACAAGGCAATCGCCAAATAGAGAGCGAAGCGACCAAGACTGTCCGAATGCCAATGCTGAAACGACATTAGGGTCAGTGCTATGCCAATTGAAGCGGTGACTGCGATGTATATTTTTGCTCTCGTCGGCATATGTTCCGCCTGCTCCTACGACTGCTTATGACATGGAGCGCGAATCGCAAACAGGGGATTACGCTCCATGCCCCACTAGTTTGTTTGGTGATATGACTATGTTAATCCGTCAGCACCGGCGCCCGATACTGCTGGGCCACCCGAAGAAGCACGGAGCGCATGGTTTGCGCCGTTTCCCTGTGGGGTGCGGGTCCCCCATAAAACCGAGGAGATGCTCATTTCATCCGTAAGCCAAGCCCGCGAAAAGCTCCGGATAACCGAAGTCCCCGTCAAACCTGCGTTTATGGCAAACGACGTTGGCTCGCTACTACGGTTCGTGCCGTAAGTGGCGGAGCCGCTTGACAATCGGAAGGGGAAGTCCGCGGCAGCCACCCCTAGTAGCAGCGTTCCCAGTAGCAGCGCTTGCAAGAATTTATCCGTCAGCAATGGGGAGAGGTGCCGCACAAAAGTATATTTCTCATTCTTCACGTTCATCTTATTTCCTCGTCATTGTGTTTGGTCAGCGGACCCTAAGCAACTCATTTATCGCCATTTACCATGGCGCTGCTGCCCCAGATAATGTTGCTGCCCCAGATAATGTTGCTGCCCCAGATAATGTTGCTGCCCCAGATAATGTTGCTACCCCAGATAATGTTGCTACCCCAGATAATGTTGCTACCCCAGATAATGTTGCTACCCCAGATAATGTTGCTACCCCAGATAATGTTGCTACCCCAGATAATGTTGCTGCCCCAAAGGGCATTCGTATTCTGAACGAGATAGACGTCGCCGGTCGCGGAATCAAAAGCAGCGGTTGGCGATATCGCGGGGAGCGTGGCACGATCAGTGTTCTGCAGAGCGGCTTGCAGGTCTAGGTATCCGGCGCCGACCGTGAAAATGTCATCTTGAATGTTGTAGGTGACGCCAGCATCGGTGACGCTGGAATAGGCCGGAAGACTCTTGTAGGCGGTCTCCATCAAGCGCGCCTTTATCTGATCCGGTGTCAAAGTCGGGTCCTGTTGCAGCAACAGTGCTACGCCTCCGCTTACTACCCCGGTCGCCATGCTCGTTCCGCTTAGAGTGAAGTAATTAGAAGACGGATTGTTGCCGTCCATCTTCGGGACGTTCTGCGGATATTCCTGCTCTAATGTAGCGTTTGGAACTTGCAGGGAGACAATGCGATTGCCGGGTGCGACCAAGTCAGGCTTCACGATTGCATCACCATACGTCGGGCCTTTGGAGCTATAGCTCGCCATCACATCGTCGGTGCGGTTCGGAGTGCCCGCAGTGTTCATTGCGCCGACAGTAATCACATAAGGATCATTACCCGGAGCGGCGATGGTTCCATATCCGTCCGTGGAAATGTTGCGACCGTCGTTGCCCGCTGCCACGACTACCACGATTCCCGCTTTCCAAGCCTGTTCGACAGCCTGACACAACGGGTCCAATTGATAACTCTCGTAAATGGGACGGCCAAGTGAAAGATTCAGAACTCGAATGTTAAGTGTGTCTTTGAGTTCAATTGCGGTTTGGATGGCCGCGATAACGCCGCTGTCAGATCCTTGGCCATTCTGGTCCAGAACACGTAAATTGATCAGATTCACGTTAGGAGCGATTCCCTTGACCAAAGGACCACAACCGTCGCAGGACGAGGCCGCTCCGTTTCCGCCAATAATACCTGCGACGTGCGTACCATGTCCGAAGGTGTCGTCGAACCCGGCACCAGTAAAGTCGACGTCATAAGAAATGCGTGAATTCCCCGACGCATCATTCAGGTCGGCAACTTGGTGAACACCACTGTCAATTACGGCAACTCCGATACCGCTACCGTCTAAACCCAGGCTCCATGCAAAAGGCGTGTTCACAGCGGGAGCCGCATTGACTAGGTGGGCAAATACTTTACGATTCAGTGAGATATAACTCACTGAATCGTCCTTTTCGAACTCGGCCAAGCGGTGTGCTGGAACTCTGACAGCAAGACCTTTTACCAGCGAAAGCTCCCTGGTGACACGGCCACCGCGATTGCCGATCTTCTGTCTGTGAATCGCGCCCGGCTGTTGTTTGTATTGAATGATTACGTCGACAAGCTCATCAGCAGTCCCGTTGTTTAGGTCCGGTGAAAGTTTTTTTCCACTGCCAAATGCCATCATCGAAATTGACAGTAACAAGAGCATCAAAATCTTTTTTTGCATATTCATTCCCCTTGGATATCCGGATCGATCGCATTGCACATGGGCGAGGCAACGACCAGCACTGCAACGCAAAGATTCTCTTGAGAACAGCGACTGTCCGAAGTGTCTCAATCGCGCGAGCTGACGTCCAGAAATATATTGGTGACAGGGTGCTTTAGTAACAAAGGTGTTCACCTGAAACGTGAAACGCGAATCCACACCCAATAAAAAGTCGAAGGCGGATGCGATTGCAGGAGGCGCGCCACTTGTCGCTGGGGGCAGCATAAGGACGCGGCAAGTACAGGATTATCGGTGGCGTACAGAGTCAGTGGTGAACATTCTGGCTTTTTCAGATTGAAGGAGAAATTCGAAACCCGGTGTCAACATCGTCGATCGAGATACGCGCGGCTCGCAAAAATCCTGCGGACCGTTCCGGGCAACAGCATATTCGCTTGGAGCCGCATTGCTCGAGTAGGGCCATGAAGTGCGGCTCATCCCGGCCCAGTTTGTGAAGCCGTTTGTAAACTCGAACAAGTACGATTTTGTCCCCGAAGCTGTGACTCGTCAGACCCGCTTCATGCCGGGATTGGCTCATTCTCCGACTGACACTTTCAGGGAGAAATTTGATGGCGTATTCATCGGGCAGCGCGGCCGACCCCTTGCTGTGTACCCGGACGATCCGACCATCCTGGTAGGTGACCGCCTTCCATGTAGTGCGTAGCAACCCGAAACCGGAGTTCCAGACGAAACCCCTCGAAGCTCGTAAATCAGACGCCACCCCGGCTGAGATTGGTGATATCCACAATAACCTTCGAGCCTTTAGCCGTCTTGATGCACGCCCGCACATTTCTGCATGGAATTCTTGGATGGCGACGTTCATTTGTGAAGCGTACCGCAGACCTCAGATGATAAATCTCATGGCTCATTGGTACTAGATTGGGTTCGTAATCAGAATAGTGGGATTCGGCAATCACCAAGCTCGGACTCGCCCTGCAATTGACGCAATGCTCATCTGGTCGCTTTTCGCCCGGTACTTCAGAGCGTCTTTGTGTTTTCGTTTCTTGGGGCTGGCATGAAGGTCAGGTACATACAGCCACAGCGAAGTAGCGATCAACGCCGACGAGCGTTTTCAGGTCGCGGCGACATGCCGAAAGCTCGAGACTCCGGCTTCTGAGAGGTGATGGTAGCCCGTGTAGTCGATAACAGCATTCAGAGCGTGATCTGGCATGAAGAGTCGACCTGTTACTCCGGTGCGCTGATTCCGTTTTTCAGGTCATCTGCCTTGACGCTCGGCTTTTGATTCTTCTACACTCGTTTCATCCAATGACAGTGAGTCATCACCTATTCCCGTAGCCTCGCTGAAAGGCTTAGCTGCGGGGGTAGAGCGTTCATTGAGCGCGTGTCGTTAAGGCTTTACGGTTTCCGTCCCCAAGCGGTATCGCGTAACCCCAAAAAGTGATTGTGGAAAACTGCACTGCTAGTTGCCAATGGCGAAGCCTTGAGTCAATAGTACGGTTTCGATTGGTGATCGGACAGATCGTATACTGTGTCGGAGGGGCTCCTTTGTGCATCAGTGAGTTTGACGGAACTGGGCTAGCCAAGACAACTGAGTCGAATTGGTACGCCGTGTATACAAGGCCCAGCCATGAAAAACGAGTGGGTGATCACTTCGCATCTCGGGACATCGAGTTTTTCCTTCCCGAATATCGAACAACACGTAGCTGGAAGAATCGTTGCAAGGTGGAGCTGGAACTTCCATTGTTTCCCACATACATCTTCGCGCGTGTTGCATGGAGCGAGCATGCGCGCTTACTCGCCGTGCCCAGCGTGATTTCAATCGTAGGCAATGGGCGAAAGTCCCTGCCATTACTTAAATCTGAAGTTGAGGCGCTCCGCTCGGGTCTGACGCCAATGCATACGCAGCCCCCATCCGTACTTAAGCATTGGCGAGCGGGTTCGCATCAAATCCGGTCCGCTGGCGGGCATGCAGGGAATCGTTCTGCGCGAGGCAAACGGATTGCGCGTGGTTCTCACCGTTGAGTTGATCATGCAGAGCATAGTGATTGAAGTTGAACAATGGGACCTTGAAGCAGCCAGTTAAAAATCCAGAGACCGCGTCCTAGCGAAAACCAATATGCCCGACCAAAACAAAAGTGAAGAACGAATAATCGCCGCTGCCGTCTGCCTTTTCGCCCAGAAGGGATTCTATGGAATCACGACAAAAGGCATTTCCAAGCTGGCAAATGTCAGTGAGGGCAACATTTTTCGTTACTTTCCAACGAAGCGCGATTTGTTCCTCGGCGCCATCGAATCTGAGTTGCGAAAGCTGAGTGTCCGTGCCGAAGCGCTAGTAGGAGTCGCGCAGGCGGAAAATGCTGACGTAGCTTTCAGAGCAGTATTCGGACTGATCACCGAATCCATGGCGAAACAGCCTGAACTGATCCGTCTTCTGCACTTCAGCGCCCTGGAGTTCGGTCCCGATATTGAACCCATGTTTCGCCAGTATGTCCGCCCTATCATCGACGTGCTAGCGACAAACCTGCAGAAATGGTCTTTCGCCGATCACTCTCGCGAAGCAAACTCTACACCGATCACGGCGGTATTATCATTTATCTCAACGATCATTCTGCTGCAAAACTTCTTCCCGGCATTCTCAGGCTCCCCTTTGCCATCTGAGTCTATTGAGAGCACTGCTGCCGCATATGCCAACGTTTGGTGCCGGGTGCTTTCAACCAAGCCAACAGGTGATCCGCTCAGTGTTTTAACCGAGGCAATACATTCGTGAAAGCGATGCGCGGCTTCGGGTACGCAACGATAACGATGGTCCTCGCCTACTCACTTGCAATCTGGTCTTGCTTTCGAAAGTAGTCACAGCCAACAGTTCCTTGCTAGCAACTCTTGCGCCATTTTAGGCGCACGTTGTGGATAGTCCTCCCATCAACCTGCAGAATAAGCTTGGTAGCTGATTTTCAACGGATATTGACGTAAGACCCAATAAGTTTGGGGTCACAATCTTATGACGACCAAGGATGTCGCCCCGCCAATGGGGTTAGGGCTACAATGCAATTGCGAGAAAACAGATCGATGAGGTGGGGATCAGCGTGCGTTTTTGCCGAATCTTCTCTTGGCGACTGACTGTTCCGCGCTTGATGCCCGTTCCATCAACCGGCAACAACGCGTCCATGGCTTCACTGCTAAGTACGATCAGCCCGGCCGCAGCGCCTTCGAACGCGACCACGATTTCCGGGCGCGTGGCGTCGCGGGGAGAACAGCTCGTACTCCGGAATGTAGGGCACGCCGCATCTGCGCACGCCCAAGACCCGAGCCTGCCTGCCTTCATCGCCGACCCTGGCCTACCAGGAGCCAACGGGCGGTACACGGGCTCTTTCCCAATTAATACGACCAGCGATGTTGGGATTGATGGCGTTGGTGCCTTTCGGTTTTTGCCGCAGCACCTCGATAGCCCGTGCGGTTGGCAGATCAGCAATTCAATGTTGCGGCGCTCTGCTTCGCGCTTAACCTCTTCCATCACGGGTAGCGCACCGGTACCGGTGCCGACGACAAAGGCAAGTTAATTTCCTGCGTCCGAGAGGACTTGTCCGCACGGTGTGCAGGTATTTATTGACTTCAAAGACTCTGAAACTTAAACTACTACCTACTCTCAATGAGGTCTCCTGTTCCTGACGGAGAGTCCATGATTGGAGTCCCCCAACTCCAAGATGTGAGCTATGAATCGACTGGTGCCGCAATTAGGAGACGAAGTTATGGTTGCGATCTTCTATCTTGCTCTATAGCCTCGAAAGTTGGCATGAACAGACTACTAGTCTTAGCTGTTATCACGTCTGCAACTTTGTCTTTGGTGACGAATTCGTTAATCCGCTCACTGGCCCGCATAAATGGTTGGGCCGCCGGACCCCGTTCTAAGAGACATATTCACCACAGGCCCACTCCCCGACTAGGGGGTGTGGGAGTATTTGTCTCGTCTTTAGTGATGACTGCGGTACTTGCCTTCTTTTTGCCAGATTTGCTTTCGACATCCAAGCTCATTCATCTCTTTGCTCCCGCAACAGTCATGTTCGCTGTAGGTCTTTGGGATGACATTCGGCCACTGTCGGCCAAGTTCAAACTGCTGGTTCAAATTGGATGCGGCTGTGCCTTGTTTCATTCTCTAAGCCATACCTCAATCGGCCAAACATTTGGGACCGGACAATTTGCGCCGACTATCCTGTTATTCTCCATCATCGCTTGGACGGTGATAGTCAGCAACTCGATCAATCTGATCGATGGAATTGATGGATTGGCCGGCGGAACCGCCGCTCTTTCCCTCGCGGCGGTCGCTTTCGTCGCAATGAGGGGCGGGCAATGGGGTGTCGTCCTTATCGCTGCTGTCCTGGTTGGCTCAATCATCGGGTTTCTGCGTTTCAATGTGAATCCGGCGAGTATGTTTCTCGGCGATGGAGGCAGCCTCTTCCTGGGATACATGATTGCCGCGCTGAGTGTTTCTTGGAGCGGTTCTCGTGCGCTCACGGGCACCATCGTTGTAGCAGTTGCAATTCTTGCCTTACCTCTAGCGGAGACTGGTGTGTCAGTGATCCGACGCTTTTTGAGCGGGCGGCCGATCTTTGCACCAGATCGAGAGCACATTCATCATAAGCTGCTTGACAGGGGACTTTCCCAGAGAGAAGCGGCCTTCTGTCTTCATGCTGTAGCTATTATTTGTGGTGTTTCAGGCATAGGGATCGCAAGCGGAAACTTCCTGCTTCAGGTCGTCTGCAGCTTCATTCTTGTTGTAGTGCTCGTGTTCGGAATACTTGCACTTGGGTACGCTGAATTCGTTGAGGTCGGTCGTGTATTTACGCGAATTGTTGAGCAGAGGCGCGTGCTTGCCAATAATGTTGCAATGAGGAAGGTTGCTGTAGCCGTGGAAGAGTCCCGGTGCTTAGCGATGATTGGCGAGGAATTGCGAAGTACGTTGAAGAATTTGAATTTTGATGGTTTTGAACTGATCATCAATCCGGCGTCGATGGATAGCATTTCTCGCTGCAAGCTGAGATCTGACCTCATGCATTGGGGATATACGCAGAACACGCGCGCAATCGACCCAGCCTGCTTCAGAGTGGGATTTGATTTAAGCAGCGAAAGATATGGGAAAATGGGTTGGGTGGTACTTACCCGCAAGGTCGATAAAGGAAGTCCTCTACTTGATTCCAGCGTGCTGCTGACTGAATTGCTTCCCTCGATCGTGCTTTCGTTGGAACGATGCCTAAACTCTTCATGCATAGGCTGCAAAATTCCGGCGGAGGCCCCCCTGGTGCGACGAAAGTGTGCGACTCCGCAGCAGATTGGCATTCCTGCAGGTGCACCGCAAAATCCATAAATTGCCAAAGGACGGTAGTACTTGCACCATCAAAGTGCGATTTGCCTGGAGTCATGTTCAGGACTGCGGGCGGAATTGACATTGGATTCATCGCTCATCACATTAAGTCATCGCCGTGAATTTCGGCTGCGGTGAATTTATGGAAAACTGGTTCGGGATCTGTAAGATATCCCCGCCGAAATCAACTGGAATACGCATGGGATTGCGGAAACTGCAGTGAGAAAAACTGGATTTTTAGGAAGAGGCGGGCTTAGTGTGGTGCTGCTGCTCGTCGGCTTGCAAGCGCTCGGCTGTGCGCAGACGTCAGGTGGCACAGCAGGGAATCATGATTCCGATGGCGGTCAGCAGATAACGAATGCAGTTGGGAAGCAGACCAGGACCTTTGCACTCGATGTGCTCGGGGATCAAAAGCAGATATGGACGAGTCCCCTGCGTTTGCGTCTGCGTGACGCCGAGTGGTTGGTGCCGATAGCGGGTATCACGACCGGTCTCATCATGACGGACAGAACGGCCTCGCACGAGGTGACTCGTAACGGTCATCAGCAACTGGGTAATGACCTCTCCAACGCTGGGATTGGCATGCTGGGCTTGGCTGCCGGATCCATGTATCTCCAAGGAATACGCGGCGGAAATAATCAACTTCGCGAGACGGGGCTGCTCTCAATGGAAGCGGGTGTCAATGCCCTGGTTGTCGATGAAGCGCTGAAATATGCCTTCCAGCGGCAGCGGCCTATCGATGGGAATAGCACGGGGCGCTTCTTTCAGTCGGGCGGAGCTTCATTTCCATCCGCTCACGCCACCACGGCATTTGCAATGGCGACGGTAATAGCTGGGCAATATCCGGGGCCGATGACCAAGATTCTGGCATTCGGGACAGCGACTGGAATCAGCTTAGCGAGGGTCGGCGCGCAGCAACACTTTCCTTCGGATGTGTTTGTGGGCGCGACGATGGGGTATCTAATTGGTCGCAGCGTCCAGAAGCGGCATCATGATCCCTCGCTTGATCGGTTTGGGACGTTTGTAAGTGAATCATCTCCACTCCCGCTGTCCAGCATGAGTTCAAGCTATGTCGAACTGGATAGTTGGATCTATCCGGCGATTGAACGGCTGGCAGCGAAAGGAATTGTGCGAAACGAGTTCATGGGATTGCGCCCATGGTCGCGCTTGTCGGTGTATCGCATGCTCTCCGGCATTGATGTGCAAAACTTGGATGCGTCGTCCGCCTCTCTAGTGAACTCTCTCGCGAAGGAACTCGACAGAGAAGCGGGACTTGATGAAGGAAAGCTGAACCACGCGATTACGTTGGATGAGGTTTACAGTCGCACGCAATACATCTCAGGCATACCTCTCAACGATAGCTTCCATTTCGGGCAGACGATTGCGAATGATTTTGGCCGTCGTTATGGTCAGGGCTGGCAACAGATCAACGGCTTTGAAGCGCGCGCCGAACAGGGACGATTCTCCTATTTCGTGCGCGGAGAATATCAACACACTCCAGCGATTCCCGGATATTCCTCAGACATCGCACAGATTATCGCGATTCAGGACAATACGCCGGTTCAGACCTATAACACGCGGGCCGCTTCGAATTCCTTCCGGTTACTGGATACTTATGTTTCGATGCACCTGCTAGGGCAAGAAATATCGATAGGTAAGCAAAGCTACTGGTGGGGGTCTAACGACAGCACTGCTATGATGCTCAGCAATAACGCCGAGCCGTACTATTCTCTCCGCATCAATCGTACGACTCCGCTTTATATACCTTTGCTGTCAAGACTGCTTGGACCGTTTCGGTGGGATAACTTCTTCGGAAAATTGTCGGGTAACCAGTTTCCGAGGCAGGTGTTCTTTTACGGACAGAAAATCAATTTCAGCCCGACCCGGAACTTGGAGATTGGTTTTTCCCGTGACGCAGTGATTGGAGGCGAGGGGCCGAGTGCGACTCCGCTGACGTTGGGCAACTTCTGGCGCAGCTTTACCAGCACCTCCAGCGGGACCTACGGGGGAACCGGGCGCAATGCCCTAGGGTCACGCCACGCCAACTTCGATTTCCGGTATCGAGTGCCGGGGCTGCGGGATTGGCTGACGCTGTATGTGGACTCTGCGATTCACGACGATGTTTCTCCCGTGGCTGCGCCGCAGAATGCAGTGGTTACTCCTGGACTCTATGTCTCTAAGATCCCCGGTATTCCCAAGCTCGATCTGCACGTTGAAGGTGGCACGACCGATACTACCGATCATCGGGCCAAAGGCGGACAGCTGTATTACTATGAGGGCATATACCGCGATGGGTACACGAACAAAGGGCACCTGCTCAGCACGTGGCTAGGCCGGGAGGGTACTGGCGGACAAGCTTGGGCAACGTATTGGTTCAATCCAGAGAGTACGCTGGCAGTGGGCTACCGGACCCTCAAGGTGTCTCAGTATTTTGTGCCAGAAGGTGTAAGTCAAGCAGACACTTACGCTAGGTTGCGTTACCAATGGCGAAACGGTCTGGCAGTACAGATGATGTTGCAGGCGGAACGCTGGCGTGCTCCGGTTCTCGTCTCTACGCCGCAAATCAATGTAGTTAGCCAGATACAGGTTTCGTTTCGTCCCAGGAATTGGAATCTACCGAGACGGTAGAGAAGTACACAAGACTTCGTTAAAAAGATCGCGGATAGGACTGAGTTTCTAATGTTTAAGAATAGTTCGTTACTCATACTCACTCTTGTGTTGAGCATTTCAATGGGAGCGGCTCAAAATCAGCCTTCCTCTGTTCAGGCTATGCGGGGCGATGGGGCATACGACTGTACCAAGGGTGATAGTTCCTGCGGCAACGCGCGATCTGCCTCATATGATCGCAGTCAAACAGACTCCGCTCTGTCGACAGGTACAACGCGTCCGAACCCGACGACCATACGTTTAGATGAAACTCAAAATGACACCAATAAACTGCCGAGAATGCAGGAGCCGCTTTCAATACCACTAGTGCCGGAAGGCCCTACTGAGTTTCAGCTATTTGTGGAGAACTCGCTTGGGAAACGGCTTCCACTCTTCGGGTACAACCTCTTCCAAGGTGTGCCAAGCACCTTCGCACCCTTGGACCACATTGCGGTGCCCGCAAACTATGTTATCGGTCCTGGCGACGAATTACTGATTCGTGCGTGGGGACAGATCGATGTTGATGCGCGGGTTATGGTTGACCGAAATGGACAGATATATCTGCCCAAAGTTGGATCTGTGTCGGTGGCTGGCATCAGCTATGAGCAATTGCCTGACCATCTGAAGACCGCAATCGGACAGGTCTTCCGGCACTTCGAACTCAGAGTTACGCTGGGCCAATTGCGATCCATCCAGGTATTCGTGGTGGGATACGCCCGCCGCCCCGGAACGTATACAGTCGGGTCGCTCAGCACGCTGTTCAACGCGCTGTTTGCTTCGGGCGGTCCTTCGATTCATGGATCGATGCGGCACATTGAACTGAAGCGTGGAGATCGCGTTGTCAGCGAATTTGATTTGTATGACCTGCTGCTGAAAGGTAATAAGTCGAAGGACGTGGTTTTGATGCCAGGCGATGTGATCTACATTCCGCCGGTGGGTCCGCAAATAGCCATGGCGGGCAGCGTGAATTTTCCTGCAATCTACGAACTGCGCAATTCGGCCACGCTGGGTGAAGAACTGGAAGTCGCAGGCGGGCTGAGTGGAGTTGCGGACGGGCAGCGCGTGATTGTGGAGCGCATTGAGAACCGGACAACGCGTAAGGTCGATGAGTTTACTCTGGACGCGGCTGGTCAGGCGGCGCACGAGTTACATGGGAGCGACCTGGTACGCGTGTTTTCGATCTCTCCAAAATTTGAAAATGCTGTCACGTTGCGCGGCAATGTGTCAGAACCGGGACGGTATCCTTTGCGCCCGGGCATGAGAATCCGAGACCTGATACCAAATAAGGAGTTTCTGTTGACCCGTGGATTCTGGAATAATCAGAACGCGGTGGGGAATACTCCGGTGGAAAACAATCCGCTAGGGAGCGCTCTGGCCTTGAGAGCACGGACAGGGTTGGGTCGGCGCTCTGATAATTCCGCAGCTCAGAGGGAGCCAGTATCGCGGGCAGAGTCCATGACTCAAACGGACCTGACAACTCAGCCCGAAGCCATGGAGGAGAGCCGCCTAGGTGACCGAACAAATGCCAGACGTACCGGTTCCTCAGCTGATTGGCGTGAGCAGTCTGCTGTGGTTGCTGGACAGGGAGAACTCCGCAACGATGTGAAGCGCAACGCTCCGGACATCAACTGGGACTACGCCGTAGTTCAGCGGCTCAATCCAATGGACCTATCAACTTCCCTGATCCCGTTCAATCTGGGTAAAGCAATCCTAGAAGGCAGTGATGCAGACAATATTTCGTTGCAGGCTGGTGACGTAATCACCATCTTTTCGCAGTTCGACATTGCTGTGTCGAATGAGCACCAGAGCAAGTTTGTGAAACTCGAGGGTGAATTTCGCGCCCCTGGGGTCTACAAGGTGAATCCCGGCGAGACATTGTGGGCCTTAATCGCACGGGCGGGAGGACTCACGGATGGTGCGTTCGTGTTCGGTTCGCAGTTTACGCGCGAGGCGGCCCAGAAGCAGCAGCAGGACAGTCTGAACCAAATGATCCGCGATATGGAATTGGAATCGCAGCACAACGCAGTTAATGCAGCAAAGGCACCTCTGGATCAGCAGGGAAACTTGCTAGCTCAAGCCGAGGCACAGCGCTCTCTGATTCAGAAGCTCCGCGAGATAAAGGCGACGGGTCGTATTGTGCTGGAGATCGCACCATCAAGCACAGGCGTCGATGCTTTTCCTGACATGAAGTTGGAAGACGGCGATGACCTGCTCGTGCCGCACAAAGCTTCCATGGTCAACGTTGTTGGAGCGGTGTACAACCAGAACTCGCTTTTGTTCCGCGACAACAGAAGGATCTCTGATTACCTGAAGTTATCTGGCGGGGGGACGCGTGATGCCGATATGAAATATGTCTTCGTTGTCCGCGCCGACGGAAGCGTGCTCAGCAGAACAAACACCTCTGGGATGTGGTCGGCCGGACTGGGATCGATCAGGGTTATTCCGGGAGATACGATCGTAGTTCCTGCACGTCTAGATAAGGGAAGCTTGATGCGTGGCATTAGAGACTGGTCACAAATCATAGGGCAGATTGGGTTGGGGGCTGCCGCGATTAACGTACTCAAATAGTAGAGGAAGACCTATACGCGCCGGATGAATACTTATAACGTGCATGTTCAAATGGCCGACTCATATCCAAGGAATCAAAATGTCAACTGAGCAGATCGAAAGTACGGCTACTGCCAATAACGATGTCGTTCAACGTGGCCGAGCGTCCGGTCCGGTGGATGAAATTAGTTTGCTGGAGTTGTTCGCGATCATAATGAAGCGGAAAGGTCTAATTGTCCGCACAACGATCGTAGCAGCGCTCATCGCAGCCGTTGTTTCGTTCCTCATCCCAAATCGTTACACCGCAACCACCAGCCTGTTGCCTCCACAGCAACAACAGCCACTGGCGTCTGCGTTGGCCGCACAGATGGGTGGAGCGGGAGGTATGCTTGGCGCAGTTGCTGGTGGCAATCTCGGCCTCAAGAATCCGAATGACATCTACATCGGGATGCTGAAGAGCCGGGTGGTGAGCGACGCACTGGTCAAGAGATTTGACCTGGCGAAGGTATACCACGACAAACAAACATCGGACGCACGCAAGGATTTGCAGAGTGCGACGGATATCCAGAATGCGAAGGAAGGATTTATCACGGTATCGGTCGAAGATAAGGACCGGAAGCTTGCCGCCGATATTGCGAACGCTTATGTGGAAGAACTCCGCAATCTTACGTCAAATCTGGCGGTCACAGAAGCTGGACAAAGGCGCTTGTTCTTCGAGCAGCAACTACGAAAGTCCAAAGATGATCTGGCCAATGCAGAGATAACGCTTAAAGAAACACAGCAGAAAACCGGCCTTATCCAGATGGATAGCCAGGCTAAGGCCATCATCGAGTCAGTGGCAGCAATACGGGCGCAGATTGCAGCCAAAGAAGTACAACTGCAAGCAATGCAATACTCCGCTACGGACCAGAATCCCGATGTGCTGACGCTTCGTGAGGAGTTGGCGGGATTGCGGGCGCAATCGGCAAAGCTTGAGAAACAGCAGAACTCAGGCGGTGGCGACATCCAGATACCCACCGGTAGCGTGCCGGAAGCCGGCTTACAGTACATACGCGCGTTGAGAGACGTGAAGTATTACGAGACGGTCTTCGAGTTACTCGCCAAGCAACTGGAGGCTTCGAAGTTGGACGAGGCTCGCCAGGGTGCAGTGATTCAGGTTATGGACCCCGCGATCGAACCGGATAAGAAGAGCTCTCCGAGGCGCGGGCTCATCGTGGTGGTGTCGATAATGCTCGGGTTCTTCGTGTCCGTCATCTGGGTATTGATCTCGGAGATTGTTGCTCTAATACGATTGCCCGAAGTTGGCGGATTTCACGCATCGTAATCAGGATCTTCCGGCTGGCCCGCGAACGTTGCGGACCAATTGAAAATATTGGGGATAAGCCCAAGCTGCTGGAACGGGCTTGTCCGGCACCGGTCATGTCTGTGAAGAAAGGCTCTTGCATGTTGCACATCAACATCCTTACCCGCTTCAACTTTCCTCTTTTTACGCAGCACGCTGATGCGGGCCGCTTCGACGACCGGATTCGCTTCGTTGAGAACAGCTATGAGGATCTTGACTGGGATCTTGTGATCGTGTTCGACGGTTTGCCCTCGCCGCGAACCATGCGTGTCAAAAGTGGCGGGCTGATCTTTATCGCGGGTGAGCCTCCGCAAGGAGTGCATTACACCTCGGCCTTCCTGGACCAGTTTGACCGCAGTTTCTGTGCGCATGCGTATGCCCGGAAGCGCACTTCCAACAGTCCCGAACAGCACTTCAACGATTGGCACTTTGGCCTCAACCCGTCTGATCGAAGCTACCGCTGGACCCACAACGCGCTACGAGATCTGCCGGCTCCGGTTAAGACGAAAGACATGTCGGTCATCATGTCCAATATGGCTTGCATGCCCAACCATCTGAAACGGCGTCATTTTCTCGCACGGCTGCAGGAGCGCTTTGGTGAGCGTGTAGACGTGTTCGGACGTGGGCACCGTTTCATTCCCTACAAGGATGATGCGCTACTGCCTTACCGCTTCCACGTCTGCATCGAGAACTGCGAGGAGCCTGACTTGTGGACGGAAAAGCTGTCGGACCCGTTTCTTGGCTGGTCTATGCCGGTTTACGGCGGATGCCCGAATGTCCACCGCTATTTCCCGGAAGACGCTGTGGTGCGTCTGGACATGGATGACGTCGAGGGCTCGCTGGCAACCATCGGCCGATTGTTGGAGAACCCCCAAGCAGAATATAATCGGCGTTATGACGCGCTGCAGATAGGGCGGCAGCGGGTACTCGGCGATTACAACATCACCACGTTAGCTGAGCGATTGTCGGCTTCGGCAGCGTCTGCCGCAGTAACCGAACGTACCGTGCATCCCAACGAAATGTTCCGCGGATACACTTTAGCGAATTACTCGCTGCGCGTGCGGCGCCTACTGTATCGCCGCTATTTTTTGTTGACCCAAGCCAAGCACTAGGTGACTTTCACATGATTCAACTCAGCATTGTCGTGCCCGTCTACAAGGTCGAGCATTGGATCGAGCGCTGTCTGCGCAGTATCACCGCGGACCCTGGTTTTGCTGATGCCTGTGAGTTGATCGTGGTGGACGATGGCTCACCTGATTGCAGCATCAAGATCGCCGAGCGGGTATGCGCGGGCTCGCCTAACGTGCGTTTCATCCGGCAGGCCAACCAGGGTCTGGGGGCGGCGCGCAACGCTGGCGCCGCCGCTGTCAAGGGCGAGTACCTGTGGTTCGTTGACAGTGACGACTGGTTGACCGAAGGCAGCCTGTCGCGCGTGCTGCAGGCCTTGCGCCTGCAGCTGAGCCTAGAGGTGCTGAATATCGATTATGTAATGTCCGACGGAAAGCATAGCACTGTGGTCAATCACGCGCTGCCGGGCAGGATTTACTCCGGCGAGGATTACCTCGCGCGTTCTTGCGTGCAGAACCCGGTGCAGTACTACGTTTGGTCCACTGCGTTCTACCGCACTCACAGACTACGGTTTGAGCAGGGCATTTATCACGAAGACGCGCTGTTTACGCCGCTGGCCCTTTACCGGGCGCAGCGGGTGAGCAGGCTCGTGCACGATTGCTACGTGTACAACCTGCGCGAGGGCTCAATCATGAACTCGGGCAAGTTTTTGAAGCATGCACTTGACATGGTGCGCGTAGTTCAAGGCCTTGAGCACTTTCGCCTAACCAACGCGGGGAGCAGTCGGGGTGCCCGAGTGCTGGCATCTTACAGCGCGTTGTCCGTGGGCAGTATCTACCACTACTGGAAGCGCCTGGATGCCCAAGAAAGGATGCGGATAGCCGCTCAACTGCAGACGGGAGCACTGGTTCGCCCGGTGCTACGTTCATGGCGTCTCAAGTACCTTTTTGCGATTGCGAGCATGAGTTGTGTAACATACCCAGTACGTGTTCTATTGGTTAAGACGTTTACGTGGAAAGCCACACATAAGGATATGTGAACGCGAACGCAGAATGGCTGAGCAAATCGAGCAGCCTCCTTTATGTCAGGCATGCAAAACTAAAGGCGAATGAGTTGCCAGTGGCCTCACGACAAAGAATCGCGATCACAAGCTCGGTGGGCGCTGCTGTAAACATCATGAACCGCCTCCGCTATAAGGGCGACGCTCAGGGCAGGTTCCGCATATATATCTGGCGTCATTTGCTTGCTACTGTGTTGCGTGGAATGCTTTACCGTCTCTTTAAACTGAAGAGCACCGGCCAGGTTTCCGTAGGAGACCATGTGCGTATCGTTGGGCCGAAATCGAATATCATTGCGGGCAAGCACTTCAAGATCGAGGCAGGTGTCTATCTCCAGGCGGTGTGCGCATCACCCATGCGCTTTGGCGACGATGTTACCATTTGCGCCGGTACCATGATTCGCCCCAGCGGTCATTGGGGCGGAAACCTTGGCGCCGGTCTGCAGATGGGAAACCGCAGTTCGTTGGGCGCCTATTCCTACGTCGGATGTTCCGGAAGCATCCGCATCGGCAACGACGTCATGATCGGTCCCCGATTGACCATCATCGCCGAGAACCACAATTTTGCTGACACCAGCCTGCCCATGAGCCGCCAGGGAATAAACAATCGCGGCATCGTTATCGGTAACGATGTCTGGATGGGTGCCTGTGTCACCATTTTGGACGGCGTAGTTATTGGCGATCACGCCATTATCGCCGCCGGCGCTGTGGTCACCCACGATGTCCCCCCCTATGCCGTCGTCGCTGGGGTGCCGGCTCGCCTCCTGCGCAGCCGCAAATCCGATATGTTCCCGCAAACCCGTATCGACGGGAACTCGGAATAGATCCCGCCATGCTGCTAGCTTACATCGTCTACCTGTCGCTGGTTACTATCCTGATGACTACTTGGCGCTTTGCGAGTCCGGCAGCTCATCCACCTACGCGGGACTGCAGTGCGGTCTCGGTTTCTGTGGTGCTGGCGATGGCGCTGTCGGTGCTGCTATATGGCCTGGTACTGGGTCTGCGTTACAACGTTGGCGGTGACTATTCAAGCTATGTGGATTACTACTTTGGAGTAGTGCCGGGAGTGCGCGCATCCGATGTCCCCTATGAGTGGGGTTTTTACTGGATTATTCGAACCCTGCGCGCATTCCAATTGCCGCCAGCCACGCTTTTCATAGTCGTCTGCACGTTGCAGATGTTCTTCATGGCGAATTGGATGCGGCGGCACACCGTCGTCGCTGCCTGGTATGTTTACTTCTTCTTCACCAGCTTGCTGGTGTTTGAATCGCTGAACATCATCCGCCAGGCCCTTGCCTATGCCGTTCTGCTTTCGGCCATGCCCGCATTACATGAGAGGCGGTTTCTGCGCTACGTTTTGCTAGTATTCGGCGCAAGTCTGATACACAATAGCGCCTTATTGTTCTTGCCTCTGTATTTCCTCCTGGATCGCGATTGGTTGCCCAATCGTTATCTGCAAATGGCGATGCTGTTGTTGGCCTACGTAGCCGCATACAAAATCAGTGAGCAACTATTCAACCTGCTGCCAGCGCTAGCCCTAGCCTCAAATCTCGGTTATGCCGCGATGCAGGATGCTCTGTTTTATGATAAGAGTGCTTCCGGCTTCAGCCCTGGCATGCTCTTCATCCTGCTGGCCGACCTATTCATTTTATATTCTGCCCCCATGTTGAAGCGGTCATTCGCGGGATGGGGGTTCCGAATCTATTACAACGTATACCTGATTGGTGCACTGTTAACCCCGTTCGCACTTTATACTAACTACATCCCGCTTGGTCGTCTGGCATTTTATTTTACCGCTTTCAAACCCGTGGTACTGGCTTCTGTGGTGGTCGGCTGGTTCCGCACCCAGGAAGGACGCCGGCGCCTTGTCATGCGTCTATTTGTAATCGCGCTTGCCGCGGCCTTCTTGTTGTGGTTCCTGATGGCCATTTGGAATAAGGCGGCATGGTGTGCGCCATTCCAGTTTATAGGGTTCAAATGACTCGTCCGAAGGTTCTGCTATTGGCATATGCTGTCTCGCCACAACGCGGTTCAGAATACGCGGTGGCTTGGAACCACATAACCTGGATGTCGCAGTATTGCGAACTCACTGTCTTGTACGGTGCTGCTGGAGCCCACATGGGGGACCTTGAAGAACTGGCCGACCCGATGCTTTTCAAGTTACTGCCAAGTGTAAAGTTTGTGCCGGTTCCCCCGCCGTTGCTTGCACGGTTGTTAAATGCGGCTAATCGACGCGGATGGCTCAGATATAGTTTTTACTTGGCCTACCGTCAGTGGCATCGTGAAGCCGGGCGAGTGGCACGACGGCTAGCTCGCGCACAAGTCTACGATCTTGTGCACTACCTGGGGCCGATCGGTTACCGGGAACCAGGAACACTGTGGCGTATGGACTTGCCCTATGTTTGGGGGCCGATCTGTGGCGCTACACACGTCCCTTGGGTGCTGGCTCGGGCACTGCCATTGGGCGGCCGCATTAAGCTAGGCTTGCGTGCAGTGGCGAATTGGTTCCAATTGCGCTTCAGCAGGCGCCTGCGACGCGCGTTGTCGCGTGCAGATGTACTGTTGACAGCCACCACCGAAAACCAAGCCATCTTCCGCCGCGTGTTGGGAGTCGAGAGCCTGTATCTGCCTGAAAACGGTGTTGTAGGCGAAGTATCACTGAACCAGGCAAAGTTCAACGACTTCACGCGCCTGAAGCTGGTGTGGATCGGTCGCGTTGAAGCGGGTAAAGCACTCAATTTGCTGGTACACGCGATGCAGCATATGCGGTATGCCGCGCGCTACGAAGTGCACGTGGCGGGGGATGGTCCGCTGCGCGCCGATCTCCAGAAGGCAGTGGCTTCGGTCGGGTTGGCTGCGCAATTTGTATGGCATGGCCACGTGGAGCGCCAGGCGGTGCTCCGCCTGCTGAATGCCAGTCACCTGCATGTCATCACCAGCGTCAGCGAGGCCAATACGACTGTGGTATGGGAGGCGATGGCATGCGGTGTTCCCACACTTACGATCGACCACTGCGGTATGCACGACACCATTACGGAAGGATCTGGACTGAAAGTGCCGATTGGGCAATACGAAGCAGTGGTGGCCGGTTTCGCTGGCCACCTAGATGCGCTGGCGGAGGACCCGGAGCGGCTGCGGCAGATGGCGCAGCAGGTGCTAGCCGACGCCGACCGCTTCCACTGGAAGCACAGGCCGGCATTCTGGCTCGATCGTTATGCGGAGGCGGTGGCGCGTCATCGTGAGCGCCGTGGCGCTGCGCTGGAATCGCATGGTATACCGCGGTGAAGCGTCAGTTTCTGCAGTTGGCGACCCTGCGGGGCGTAAAGCTCGGTCTTGCCGTGATGTCGCTGATCCTGTATGGACGCCTGTTCGGCATCGGCCTGCAGATGGACGCCTGGGTGTTCGCCTCCGGTTTGGTGGCATCGGCCGGCATGATGGCCTGGGGGCCAGTCAACGAAATCGCGCGTTCCCGTTTCCTTCAACAAGCCACTCGTGACGGTTTTGCCTCAGCCGCACGGGGAGCCACGAAACTGCTGCGCTTTACCGCAATGGGAAGCGTGCTACTGGCGCTACTGTTATGGTTTGCAGGGCCCTGGCTCCTAAGCATTCTCTACGCGGGAGCGCACAACGATGGCAAGGTGCTGGTGTTGCGCGTCTTTGCGCTGATACTGCCATCGTTGGTGCTGAGTCAGGTACAAGCGCTGGGAAGCGCCTATCTGAACTGCTGCGGGGTGATCTATGCGCCCGAATGGATCGCGGTAGGCGCGACGCTAACTAGCCTGGTCAGCGTCTTCGGACTGGCATCCATGCTGGGAGTATACGCGCTGGTGGTGGCCTACTACCTAAACCTTTTGCTGTCAGTGGGCTGCGTGCTGATTCTGTTACTACGGCGGCGTTTTCTGGGCGCCCCGTGGCGGCCACTGGCGGGCCCCGCAGTGCTCGATTACCTCTGGTTCTCGGCGCCGCTGTTCTTATCGTATGGTGCAGGGCAAGCCAACGGATTGCTAGAGAAGGCGCTGTCCTCGTCGCTTGGAGTGGGAATGGTGGCCAGCGTCAATTATTCCTCCCAGATCAAATCGACGCTGCAGGCAGTGATTACCAGTGTGTTGTTCTCTCTGGCAGTGCCGCGCCTAACCCATGCGGTAACCAGCGGCACGGACGAGATTGAGTTTGCCGTGGTGTGGCGCGAAGTACAACGTGTGGTGATGTTGTTTTTGCTCGCCGTGCTGCCCCTCGTTTGGGGAGGGGCCGATCTGATCGCGGCGGTTCTATTCGGGAAGGCACGCGTGAGTGCTGACCAACTCGGCCTGATCGCCGGCCTGATACGCTTCTACTTGGTGGCGCTGGTGCCGGTGTCGCTGTATCTGGTGCATGGGGTAGCGTTGCTGGCGCAGCAAAAGGGCCGCAGCTACGCGCTGTGCGGTGTGGTATCCCAACTGATGTCGGCGGCATTCAGCCTGTCGCTGTTGCCTGTGCTGGGGGTGCAGGCGTTCCCGCTGGCACTCTTGTTATCCCATAGCGTGGCGGCGGTCGCCATGTCGTATGCGGTGGGGTCATCGCGCTCCCTATGGATCGAGCTGATTGGTTGGCTGGGCGTGATCGCGTTGGCCAGCGTACTGGTTCGCTCCCTGGCGTCGTGGACGCACATGAAGCTGAGCTCGGCGCTGCCAGCACTGATTCTAGTGTCTGTAGTCTACGGCGCGGCATTGGGGGCCGGTCTGCTGTGGCACCGATCCCGGCAGAGGAGAGGTGTATGAGCGCACAGGGACACCAGCGGCGCGTGCTGCTGCTGCATCCATTCGATGCAATGGCGGGCTCACAGCGCATCGCCGCTGTGCTGGCTCGCGCGCTGCAGGGGCTTGACGTGCCGGTGCAGGTGCATCTGGGATTTGGCACCAATGGCTTTGTATCGAAGTTGGGCGGAGTCCGCCGATTCTTGGGGGTGAACCGCATCTCCCTGCGCAAGGCGCTGTACCCGCTGTGGATTATTGCCATGGCGCCGCGCATGATCTGGACGGCATGGCGCGGGAGCTTGGTGTGGGGAAACACTGTGCATGCGATTCCTGCGGTGCTGCCTATGTTGTGGCTGGCACCTAATAGGGTTGTGTTGCACGTGCACGAGATCGAGTTTCCGCGCATCTTCCAACGATTGTTGCGTTGGGCAGCTTCCCGCGGCGCGCACGTTCTGTGCGTATCGAATCTGCACCGCCAACGGCTGTGTGTGCCTGCGTATGTCTTGCCAAACTGCGTTGACCATAGCAGCGACACCACGCCGCTGGAGCCACCGGTATTGCTGTTTGTGGGTGAGGTATCTGCATTAAAGGGATTCCCATTGTTCGTGGAGGTGGCTCGACGGTTACCTCCTGTCCGCGTCCGTACTGTCGCTTGTGTACCTGGCATTCCCTTGTCAACACGTAGCTGGGCGGAGGCCGCGCAAGCAGCAAACGTGGAGATCCGCTGCGGCCTTTCAGATCCGCTTCAGATGTTTGCGGGGGCTTCCCTCTTTCTGCAGTGTACCGACCCATCACTGTGGACCGAGACTTTTTCTTTGGTAATGGCTGAGTCGCTGGCCTGCGGCGTCCCTGTGGCCACAGCTGGCACAGCTGTGGCACCCGAAATTTTGGGTGATGCATGGGCGTTCGATGTGCCCACACGTGCCCCAGAAGACATCGCGGCTGCGGTGCTGGCTCTACTGGATGATCCACCTCGCCTTCAAGCGCTGCGCTCCGCCGCACGTGCTCGCCGGGCACATTTCTCATTCCATTCTTTTCAAAAGCGCGTGTCAGATGTGTTGGATGGCTTGTCAGGGGAGCAAACGTGGTGAGTGGGGCACAATCGGAACTCAATAGGAATACGATTATTGGCGTTGTCGGTGCAGTCGGCGTACCGGGTCGCTATGGCGGCTTTGAGACCCTAGCCGAGCAACTGGCGCGGCGTATCACACCCTCGATGGCACGGTTGGTGCTTTACTGCCAGCGCAGTGCTTACCCCGAAATGCGCGGTCAGGCTGATACCCGATTCTTCGGACACCGAAGGGTATTCATGCCATTGCGCGCTAATGGACCAGCCAGCTTGTTGCACGATGCGCTGGCGATGCTGCACGCGGCGCTGGTGGCGCGCGTGGACGCGATGCTGGTGCTGGGCTATTCCGGTGCTTGGGCGCTTCCGCTCGTGCGCTTCTTGCGTCCGCATATGCTCATTGTCACCAACATCGACGGTATGGAATGGCGACGCGACAAATTCGGGCCACGTGCCAAGCGGGTGCTTCGCTGGGTAGAGGACTGTGCAGTGCGCTTCTCGCACCGCATTATTGCCGACAATGCAGCCTTAGTGCCCTTGGTTCAGTCTATCCACCCCGGGCTTCATCCTCTATTGATCGCCTACGGCGGTGATCACACCATGGTGCCGCCAGCTGTGTCGCCAGTGCCCGCTATGCCGCCATACTACCTGTCAATTGCGCGTATCGAGCCAGAGAATAACTGCGAAATGATTCTGAAGGCATTTGACGTAGAGCCTTCACGTCGGTTGGTGTTTGTCGGCAACTGGAATGCTAGTGCCTATGGTCGAGATCTGAAAGCGCATTACGCTCAGCGTCCTCACATGTACCTGCTGGATCCGGTGTACGACCTCTCCGTATTGGCGGGGCTGCGGGCGGGCGCCTGCGGTTATGTCCATGGCCACAGTGTGGGCGGCACTAACCCCTCGTTGGTGGAGGCCTTGTTTCATACCTCACGGATTCTGGCTTTTGACTGCTCGTTCAACCGCAGTACGCTCGGCGGACAAGGTGCCTACTTCGCCGATGAAGAGACACTTGGCAACCTGTTGCGGACCGACGTCACCTTGGACATGGCACCCTCTGTGATGCAGACACTACATCGACGCTACGGATGGGACAATATTGTGGAGGCTTACCTAAACGCTTGCAGTGTGTACAAAGATAAGAAAGTTGATCTATCGGATTCTTGTGATGTCTTCTATATGAGCGCCGGAGGAAAAATAGGCCACAGTGCGCCGTGTGAGCGGAGTGCTGTGGAGCAAAAGTAGTCCGCCGGATTTTGGCTTTTGTGAGCTGGATTCGGTGAAGCAGAGAGGCTCATGAGACACGGGAGGGATGTTCAGGTGGAGATCTATGGGCGATCCTCCTCGTCCATGAGCGCAGCCACTTCTTGCCGGAACATACTCAAGGACTCCCGAAACACCTTCACCGAGCATCTCCAGAGTGCCGCCGCACTCGGGACAGACTTGTTCCGCAGGTTCGTGGGTCTTAGCCCGGATTTCTCACCAGAGTTGAGGGCGGATGACTTTCTTTTCGGTTTACGGGTGAGGAGAAGGTTTCTGTGAGGTTTTGAGTGTGAGCGGGGAATGCTTTGTCGTACGGGCGGTGTAGGCGGGGCGTGCGTGAAG